>BNJU01002273.1_pt1 | contig 39269 bp, 54 predicted proteins | sample 8539281 | NCBI WGS metagenome assembly BNJU01 (sample SAMD00202456, study PRJDB9452) | human saliva metagenome | isolation source: human saliva | place: Japan
TGGGACAAAAGATCCTGACCCTTTTTATTAGAATCAAACTTGACGCGGTAGATGATTGAACTTTTGTTCGTCTTTATACTCTTCGAAAATCAGCTCAAACCACGTCAGCGTCGCCCTGCCGTACTCAGGCACAGCCTGCGGCCAGCTTCCTAGTTTGCTCTTTTGATTTTCATTGAGTATTAGACTCAAAAGCTCCTAATCATCCTCGCGGAGCTGGGACTACGAAATCGAGACTTTGTCTCATTGATTTCGTTCCACCGCCTATGGAGTGAATACGGTTTTGATGTTAGATAGAAAAAGTTCATAATTTTTAAAATAAGAACAAATTGACATTTTATAAAAACAAAGTAAATATTTACAAATGAATTAAAAATAAAAGATATAATAAACAAAAAGTAAAAGGAATTAAAGTGATTGATATTTTCAAGGTTTTCATGATTTAGTATCATTTCTTTTAATGTCAAATATTATAAAATTACAGTTCAAAAAGTACCCTAAATATGTGAAAAATTAACGATTTAGGGATATATTTATATAAAATCACCATTTAAAAAGAAATCAAATAATTTGAAATATTTAAGTAAATAACGTATAATAAAACCAGTGTACAAAAACACTATAATAATTATAAAAAGGGAATATGCGATGTATTTTAACCGTAAAAAATGCGGAACAAAAAGAACTGGCGAATGATCAAAAAGGAAAACATTTCTGTTTGGTTGTTCGCTGTCTTTGCAGTTGGAGCGACTTTAGCTACTCCAGCAGTCCATGCTGACACTGCAGAAGCTAAGGCAGAAGTTACAGCTGAACAACTCAGCTGAACCTAGTGCAGAGGCGCCGACCTATGCGGCACCAGCAGCAACCAGTCCCAGTTCGACTGAAACAGTAGAAGCAAATTCAGCAACAACTGTCGTTTCAGCTGACAAACTTCAACTAGAAGTTGTTTTGGCACAAGCTAAAAGCTAAAATTTGGATGGTCAAGAAGCATCAGTTAAAGCTGAAGCAGTGTGCAATTGCAGAAGCTAGTAGCATTAGTTGCGAACGGTTCAGCAAGCCAAGAACAAGTAAACCAGATGTTGAACGTTTGACTCAAGCAGTGCAGGGTGTGAAGGAAGTTACTGAAGCAACAGTTGAAACAATAACTGAAGCAGCATCTGAAGAAACTACAGATTCTTCAGAAACTCCTAAAGTCAGAAGCAGACGATGCGACTTCTGAAGGAACATCACGTGCAGTTGATGAAACAAGACTTGATCGTGTTACAGTAACGAAAGATAACTTTGATAGTTTCTTTAAAGAAGGTGGTACAGCAAAGTTATGATGAAACGTCTGGCACAATTAAATTAACAGATGACGTGTCAGGTCAAGTTGGTAGTGCTTATCTTCGTTTCAAAAATTGATCCTAAGGGAAGACTTTACCTTTACTGGTAAGGTAGATATTGGTGATAAATATGAAGGACATCAAAGTAAATGGTCGAGATGGTGGAGATGGAGTCGGTTTTCGTCTTCCATACAGGGTAATGTAGATACTATTGGTCAATCTGGTGCGTCCATTGGTATGGGTACTATCACGCCTTTGGCTTTCAAACTAGACTCATGGCACAATACAACTACTCCAAAATGCTAGCCAAAAATGCATCAATGGACCCAAAATATGGTGGTAAATGCATGGAGAAGTAATGCTTTTGGTGCCTTCTACTCATCAAATGCTGCAGGAAGAGTAACGACTGTAGGTGCATGCGAAAAGCATTAAATCCAAAAACCCAAATGGTCAATGGGTAGACTTTAAAATCGAATATAAAGGTCAATCAAAAGAGTTCATTGTAACTTATGGTTATGAAAAATGGTCAACTAATTTGAAGACTGCAAATGCTTCAGTCATGGCACCAAATGCTAAGACTGCTCTTAACAACTCAAATGCAACTTATGCATTGTCATTCTTAGGAAGTACAGGTTCTGGGTACTAACTTGCAACGTGTACAAATTGAAAAATTTGAGTTTACTGCACCACAAATTGTACAAGTAGCCTTCTATGATGAAGCGGGTAATGAGCTTGCAGCAAGTAGTGCGATTCCCAGGAGATAGAGATCAAGTTATTAATTTGAGTAATGTCGAAGCAGTACAAAAAGCTATTTCGAAAATAAAAGCAAAAGGATATACACTTAAGGAAGTTAATTCTGATAGAGCAGAAACATATAACTCGGGAGCTAACACTGTAACACTTAGAAGTGGTGGACAGTTACTGAAGTATGTATTTGCAGTACCTACTCCAGAGGTAACTAAAACATTACCTTCAGATGGCGGTATGCTGCGAAACGGAGGTATTAAATCAACTGATAGAACATTATCAGGGACAGGAACACCTGGTGCAACTATTAATATTAAAGTTGCAGGAAACACAGTTGTAGACAATGTAACAGTAGAAAGTAACGGTAAGTGGACAGCGACACTTCCAACTGGATTAAATAGTAATGTAACGACACAAGATCAATTAGTTCCAAAAAATAGTTTAGTAGTTACACAAAAAATAGGTGTCAGTGAAAGTGAAGCAGCAGCAGTAGATGTTGCACTAGGTGAATCAAGTGTAGTGCCATCAACAGAATCAAAAGATCAACAAAGTATTGTTGCGGAAACTTCGACAGTTACACTAAAAGTGCCTCACGATGCAGGAATTACTTACTTTGATTACCCCTAATGCTAACAGATGGTAGAAGTGAGGTAGCTATTAAACGCGATTCAATTCCTGGAGCATGGACTTCAAAAAGATGAATCAAAAGCAGTTGTTACGTCATACTCTAGTGATGGTTTTGTTGATACAGTCGTACTTGAAATGAAAGAGCAAATCCAACCAGGTAAAGCTAAGGTAATTTCAAATATTAAAGAAACTAAATACTCAAGTCCAGTTGGTTGGAAAGAAATTAATGTAGAAGCAAAACCAGACACAACACCACCAGCAGCACCAACTGTAAACGCCGTTAAGGCAGGCGCTACTAGTATTACTGGTACAGCAGAAGCTAATTCTAAAGTAGAAGCTACATTACCAAATGGTAGTAAAGCAACTGCAACAGCAGGTGCAGATGGAAGCTTCACTATCCCAGTTTCAGGTTTAAATGAAGGAGATACAGTTAGTGTTACAGCAACAGATGCTGCTGACAACACATCAGATGCTACAACTGTAACTGTAAAAGAGAATGTTCGTCCAGTTCTCAAATATTCCTTACGATGATGCTAGAGAACCAAAGTAATCTATGTGTATTCTGGTGAAGAAAATAATATAGAACTAAAAATCACTGATAACTCAGGGAAAAATTTCTAAAGCGTATTTAGTATTTGCTCAAGATAATCAGTACAGGTTTAGGGACAGAAGATACTGGATATTTAAATGGTAAAACGAAAAGTGCTTTTATACTTTAAAAGCAAATAGATTTGGTTCAGAAACAACAGCTACAGAAACAAATCCAGCTATCATTAAATTAACAGCAGATATTCCAAAATGGATCTTACACTGATGGAACTGGTATGACACGTTATCTATTTGCAGAAGATGTAGCAGGTAACAAATCATGACGTAGCATGTTGGTGCAAAACATGGATACAGGTGCTCTTGGACGTATTCGCTTTTGTTTGGAAACCACAAACATTCAAAGTATACTGCAGTAGCTCCATCAACACCTATTACATCAAACACTGTTCCAGAAGCAAATGCTATTGAAAAAGCTGTTAAAGATGCTAACCCAACTTTCAGCGACAAGATTGAAAGTGTTACTTTAGATGGTACTAATGTTAAGGTTACCTATAAAGATGGAAGTACAGATACACTCAGCGCGGACTCAGTATTTAAAATTGAACCAACTGCACCTAAAAAGTAACACCAGTTAAAAAAATCCATCAAGCCTGGAACAACCAGAAAAGATGCAGTTAAGAAAGCTGTAGAAACAGCGAACCCAAGCGCAACTAAGGTTGAAGTAGGTACAGATGGTACCACAACACTAACCTCACTCAAATGGTTCAACAGCTAAATTGACACCAGCACAAACAGTCAGTCAAGCAGACGTTACACCTCCAGCAGCCCCAACTGTAAACGCCGTTAAGGCAGGTGCTACTAGTATTACTGGTACAGCAGAAGCTAATTCTAAAGTAGAAGCTACATTACCAAATGGTAGTAAAGTATCTACAACAGCAGGAGCAGATGGAAGCTTCACTATCCCAGTTTCAGCTTTTGAATGCTGATGATCAAATTAGTGTTACAGCTACAGATGAAGCAGGTAACAAGTCAACTCCAACTAAAGTTACTGTAAAAGAAACAGTTCGTCCAGTTCTCAACATTCCTTATGATGATGCTGAGAACCAAGTAATCTATGTGTATTCTGGTGAAGAAAATAATATAGAACTAAAAATTACTGATAACTCAGGAAAATTTCTAAAAGCGTATTTAGTATTTGCTCAAGATAATCGTACAGGTTTAGGGACAGAAGATACTGGATATTTAAATGGTAAAAACGAAAAAGTGCTTTATATTTAAAAAGCAAATAGATTTGGTTCAGAAACAACAGCTACAGAAACAAATCCAGCTATTATTAAATTAACAGCAGATATTCCAAATGGATCTTACACTGATGGAACTGGTATGACACGTTATCTATTTGCAGAAGACGCAGCAGGTAACACCTCATACGAGCATGTTGGTGCAAACATGGATAAAGGTGCTCTTGGACGTATTCGCTTTGTTTGGAAACCACAAACATTCAAGTATACTGCAGTAGCTCCGTCAACACCTATTACATCAAACACTGTTCCAGAAGCGAGTGCTATTGAAAAAGCTATTAAAGATGCCAATCCAACGTTCAGTGACAAGATTGGAAGTGTTACTTTAGATGGTACGAATGTTAAGGTTACTTATAAGGATGGAAGTACAGATACCCTAAGCGCGGACTCAGTTTTCAAAATTGAACCAACTGCACCTACAGTAACACCAGTTAAGAATACGTCAGCGTTAACTACACCAGAAAAACAAGCTGTAGAAGCAGCAGTAAGAACAAAGAACCCAGATGCGACAACAGTAGTAGTTGGAAATGATGGTTCAACAACATTAACTTACTCAAATGGCTCAACAGCTAAATTGACACCAGCACAAACTGTCAGTCAAGCGGACGTTACAGCACCAGCAGCACCAAGTGTAAGCCCAGTTACAGCAGGCGCTACAGCAGTTACAGGTACAGCCGAAGCAGGCTCAACAGTCGAAGTAACCCTTCCAGATGGTTCTAAAGCAACAGCGAAAGCCGATCAAGATGGGAAACTCAGTGTACCAGTAAGTGCCTTGAAAGAAGACGATAAAGTATCTGTCACAGCAAACCGACGATGCAGGTAACAAGTCAACACCGACATCAGCTACAGTGCCAGATACAACAGCACCAGCAGCACCAAGTGTAAGCCCAGTTACAGCAGGCGCTACAGCAGTTACAGGTACAGCCGAAGCCGGTTCAACAGTCGAAGTAACGCTTTCCAGATGGTTCTAAGCAACAGCGAAAGCCGATCAAGATGGAAACTTCAGTGTACCAGTAAGTGCCTTGAAAGAAGGCGATAAACGTATCTGTAACAGCAACCGACGATGCAGGTAACAAGTCAACACCGACATCAGCTACAGTGCCAGATACACAGCACCAGCAGCACCAAGTGTAAGCCCAGTTACAGCAGGCGCTACAGCAGTTACAGGTACAGCCGAAGCCGGTTCAACAGTCGAAGTAACCCTTCCAGATGGTTCTAAAAGCAACAGCGAAAGCCGATCAAGATGGAAACTTCAGTGTACCAGTAAGTGCCTTGAAAGAAGGCGATAAAGTATCTGTAACAGCAACAGACGATGCAGGTAACAAGTCAACACCGACATCAGCTACAGTGCCAGATACACAGCACCAGCAGCACCAAGTGTAAGCCCAGTTACAGCAGGCGCTACAGCAGTTACAGGTACAGCCGAAGCCGGTTCAACAGTCGAAGTAACGCTTCCAGATGGTTCTAAAGCAACAGCGAAAGCCGATCAAGATGGAAACTTCAGTGTACCAGTAAGTGCCTTGAAAGAAGGCGATAAAGTATCTGTAACAGCAACCGACGATGCAGGTAACAAGTCAACACCGACATCAGCTACAGTGCCAGATACAACAGCACCAGCAGCACCAAGTGTAAGCCCAGTTACAGCAGGTGCTACAGCAGTTACAGGTACAGCCGAAGCCGGTTCAACAGTCGAAGTAACTCTTCCAGATGGTTCTAAAGCAACAGCGAAAGCCGATCAAGATGGAAACTTCAGTGTACCAGTAAGTGCCTTGAAAGAAGGCGATAAAGTATCTGTAACAGCAACCGACGATGCAGGGTAACAAGTCAACACCGACATCAGCTACGGTGCCAGATACTACAGCACCAGCAGCACCAAGTGTAAGCCCAGTTACAGCAGGCGCTACAGCAGTTACAGGTACAGCCGAAGCCGGTTCAACAGTCGAAGTAACCCTTCCAGATGGTTCTAAAGCAACAGCGAAAGCCGATCAAGATGGAAACTTCAGTGTACCAGTAAGTGCCTTGAAAGAAGGCGATAAAGTATCTGTAACAGCAACAGACGATGCAGGTAACAAGTCAACACCGACATCAGCTACAGTGCCAGATACAACAGCACCAGCAGCACCAAGTGTAAGCCCAGTTACAGCAGGTGCTACAGCAGTTACAGGTACAGCCGAAGCCGGTTCAACAGTCGAAGTAACCCTTCCAGATGGTTCTAAAGCAACAGCGAAAGCCGATCAAGATGGAAACTTCAGTGTACCAGTAAGTGCCTTGAAAGAAGGCGATAAAGTATCTGTAACAGCAACAGACGATGCAGGTAACAAGTCAACACCGACATCAGCTACAGTGCCAGATACAACAGCACCAGCAGCACCCAAGTGTAAGCCCAGTTACAGCAGGCGCTACAGCAGTTACAGGTACAGCCGAAGCCGGTTCAACAGTCGAAGTTACTCTTCCAGATGGTTCTAAAGCAACAGCGAAAGCCGATCAAGATGGAAACTTCAGTGTACCAGTAAGTGCCTTGAAAGAAGGCGATAAAGTATCTGTAACAGCAACAGACGATGCAGGTAACAAGTCAACACCGACATCAGCTACAGTGCCAGATACAACAGCACCAGCAGCACCCAAGTGTAAGCCCAGTTACAGCAGGCGCTACAGCAGTTACAGGTACAGCCGAAGCAGGTTCAACAGTAGAGGTTACTCTTCCAGATGGCACTAAAGCATCAGCAACAGCTGACCAAGATGGCAACTTCAGCGTTCCAGTAAGTGGCTTGGAAGAAGGTCAAACAGTCTCTGTTACAGCGAAAAGACGCTTCAAACAATACATCAACTCCAACTACAGCAACTGTAGCGAAAGCTGATGATAAGACAGCTCCAGCTGCACCAGTTGTGAACCCAGTTAAAGCAGGTGACACAGCAGTAACTGGTACAGCCGAAGCAGGATCAACAGTAGAGGTTACTCTTCCAGATGGCACTAAAGCATCAGCAACAGCTGACCAAGATGGCAACTTCAGCGTTCCAGTTAGCGGTTTGGAAGAAGGTCAAACAGTCTCTGTTACAGCGAAAGACGCTTCAAACAATACATCAACTCCAACTACAGCAACTGTAGGAAAAGCTGATGATAAGACAGCTCCAGCTGCACCAGTTGTGAACCCAGTTAAAGCAGGTGACACAGCAGTTACAGGTACAGCCGAAGCCGGTTCAACAGTAGAGGTTACTCTTCCAGATGGTTCTAAAGCAACAGCGAAAGCCGATCAAGATGGAAACTTCAGTGTACTAGTAAGTGCCTTGAAAGAAGGCGATAAAGTATCTGTAACAGCAACAGACGATGCAGGTAACAAGTCAACACCGACATCAGCTACAGTGCCAGATACAACAGCACCAGCAGCACCAAGTGTAAGCCCAGTTACAGCAGGCGCTACAGCAGTTACAGGTACAGCCGAAGCCGGTTCAACAGTCGAAGTAACTCTTCCAGATGGTTCTAAAGCAACAGCGAAAGCCGATCAAGATGGAAACTTCAGTGTACCAGTAAGTGCCTTTGAAAGAAGGCGATAAAGTATCTGTAACAGCAACAGACGATGCAGGTAACAAGTCAACACCGACATCAGCTACAGTGCCAGATACAACAGCACCAGCAGCACCAAGTGTAAGCCCAGTTACAGCAGGCGCTACAGCAGTTACAGGTACAGCCGAAGCCGGTTCAACAGTCGAAGTTACTCTTCCAGATGGTTCTAAAAGGCAACAGCGAAAAGCCGATCAAGATGGAAACTTCAGTGTACCAGTAAGTGCCTTGAAAGAAGGCGATAAAGTATCTGTAACAGCAACAGACGATGCAGGGTAACAAGTCAACACCGACATCAGCTACAGTGCCAGATACAACAGCACCAGCAGCACCAAGTGTGAAAGCCCAGTTACAGCAGGCGCTACAGCAGTTACAGGTACAGCCGAAGCAGGTTCAACAGTAGAGGTTACTCTTCCAGATGGCACTAAAGCATCAGCAACAGCTGACCAAGATGGCAACTTCAGCGTTCCAGTAAGTGGCTTGGAAGAAGGTCAAACAGTCTCTGTTACAGCGAAAAGACGCTTCAAACAATACATCAACTCCAACTACAGCAACTGTAGCGAAAGCTGATGATAAGACAGCTCCAGCTGCACCAGTTGTGAACCCAGTTAAAGCAGGTGACACAGCAGTAACTGGTACAGCCGAAGCAGGATCAACAGTAGAGGTTACTCTTCCAGATGGCACTAAAGCATCAGCAACAGCTGACCAAGATGGCAACTTCAGCGTTCCAGTTAGCGGTTTGGAAGAAGGTCAAACAGTCTCTGTTACAGCGAAAGACGCTTCAAACAATACATCAACTCCAACTACAGCAACTGTAGGAAAAGCTGATGATAAGACAGCTCCAGCTGCACCCAGTTGTGAACCCAGTTAAAGCAGGTGACACAGCAGTAACTGGTACAGCCGAAGCAGGATCAACAGTAGAAGTAACCCTTCCAGATGGCACTAAAGCATCAGCAACAGCTGACCAAGATGGCAACTTCAGCGTTCCAGTTAGCGGTTTGGAAGAAGGTCAAACAGTCTCTGTTACAGCGAAAAGACGCTTCAAACAATACATCAACTCCAACTACAGCAACTGTAGCGAAAGCTGATGATAAGACAGCTCCAGCTGCACCAGTTGTGAACCCAGTTAAAGCAGGTGCACAGCAGTAACTGGTACAGCCGAAGCAGGATCAACAGTGAAGCAACCTTCCAGATGGCACTAAAGCATCAGCAACAGCTGACCAAGATGGCAACTTCAGCGTTCCAGTTAGCGGCTTGGAAGAAGGTCAAACAGTCTCTGTTACAGCGAAAGACGCTTCAAATAACACATCAGCTCCAACTACAGCAACTGTAGGAAAAGCCGATGATAAGACAGCTCCAGCTGCACCCAGTTGTGAACCCAGTTAAAGCAGGTGACACAGCAGTAACTGGTACAGCCGAAGCAGGATCAACAGTAGAAGTAACCCTTCCAGATGGCACTAAAGCATCAGCAACAGCTGACCAAGATGGCAACTACAGCGTTCCAGTAAGTGGCTTGGAAGAAGGTCAAACAGTCTCTGTTACAGCGAAAGACGCTTCAAACAATACATCAACCCAACTACAGCAACTGTAGGAAAAGCCGATGATAAGACAGCTCCAGCTGCACCCAGTTGTAGAACCCAGTTAAAGCAGGTGACACAGCAGTAACTGGTACAGCCGAAGCAGGATCAACAGTAGAAGTAACTCTTCCAGATGGCACTAAAGCATCAGCAACAGCTGACCAAGATGGCAACTTCAGCGTTCCAGTAAGTGGCTTGGAAGAAGGTCAAACAGTCTCTGTTACAGCGAAAAGACGCTTCAAACAATACATCAACTCCAACTACAGCAACTGTAGCGAAAGCTGATGATAAGACAGCTCCAGCTAGCACCCAGTTGTGAACCCAGTTAAAAGCAGGTGACACAGCAGTAACTGGTACAGCCGAAGCAGGATCAACAGTAGAGGTTACTCTTCCAGATGGCACTCAAAGCATCAGCAACAGCTGACCAAGATGGCAACTTCAGCGTTCCAGTTAGCGGTTTGGAAGAAGGTCAAACAGTCTCTGTTACAGCGAAAAGACGCTTTCAAACAATACATCAACTCCAACTACAGCAACTGTAGGGAAAAGCTGATGATAAGACAGCTCCAGCTGCACCCAGTTGTGAACCCAGTTAAAGCAGGTGACACAGCAGTTACAGGTACAGCCGAGCCGGTTCAACAGTAGAGGTTACTCTTCCAGATGGTTCTAAAGCAACAGCGAAAAGCCGATCAAGATGGAAACTTCAGTGTACCAGTAAGCGCCTTGAAAGAAGGCGATAAAGTATCTGTAACAGCAACAGACGATGCAGTAACAAGTCAACACCGACATCAGCTACAGTGCCAGATACAACAGCACCAGCAGCACCAAGTGTGAGCCCAGTTACAGCAGGCGCTACAGCAGTTACAGGTACAGCCGAAGCCGGTTCAACAGTCGAAGTAACGCTTCCAGATGGTTCTAAAGCAACAGCGAAAGCCGATCAAGATGGAAACTTCAGTACCAGTAAGTGCCTTGAAAGAAGGCGACAAAGTATCTGTAACAGCAACCGACGATGCAGGTAACAAGTCAACACCGACATCAGCTACAGTGCCAGATACAACAGCACCAGCAGCACCAAGTGTAGAGCCCAGTTACAGCAGGCGCTACAGCAGTTACAGGTACAGCCGAAGCCGGTTCAACAGTCGAAGTAACGCTTCCAGATGGTTCTAAAGCAACAGCGACAGCCGATCAAGATGGAAACTTCAGTGTACCAGTAAAGTGCCTTGAAAGAAAGGCGATAAAGTATCTGTAACAGCAACCGACGATGCAGGTAACAAGTCAACACCCGACATCAGCTACAGTACCAGATACAACAGCACCAGCAGCACCCAAGTGTAAGCCCAGTTACAGCAGGCGCTACAGCAGTTACAGGTACAGCCGAAGCCGGTTCAACAGTCGAAGTAACGCTTCCAGATGGTTCTAAAGCAACAGCGAAAGCCGATCAAGATGGAAACTTCAGTGTACCAGTAAGTGCCTTTGAAAGAAGGCGATAAAGTATCTGTAACAGCAACAGACGATGCAGGTAACAAGTCAACACCGACATCAGCTACAGTGCCAGATACAACAGCACCAGCAGCACCCAAGTGTAAGCCCAGTTACAGCAGGCGCTACAGCAGTTACAGGTACAGCCGAAGCCGGTTCAACAGTCGAAGTAACGCTTCCAGATGGTTCTAAAGCAACAGCGAAAGCCGATCAAGATGGAAACTTCAGTGTACCAGTAAGCGCCTTGAAAGAAAGGCGATAAAGTATCTGTAACAGCAACAGACGATGCAGGTAACAAGTCAACACCGACATCAGCTACAGTGCCAGATACAACAGCACCAGCAGCACCAAGTGTAAGCCCAGTTACAGCAGGCGCTACAGCAGTTACAGGTACAGCCGAAGCCGGTTCAACAGTCGAAGTAACGCTTCCAGATGGTTCTAAAGCAACAGCGAAAGCCGATCAAGATGGAAACTTCAGTGTACCAGTAAGTGCCTTGAAAGAAGGCGATAAAGTATCTGTAACAGCAACCGACGATGCAGGTAACAAGTCAACACCGACATCAGCTACAGTGCCAGATACGACAGCACCAGCAGCACCAAGCGTAAGCCCAGTTACAGCAGGCGCTACAGCAGTTACAGGTACAGCCGAAGCCGGTTCAACAGTCGAAGTAACCCTTCCAGATGGTTCTAAAGCAACAGCGAAAGCCGATCAAGATGGAAACTTCAGTGTACCAGTAAGTGCCTTGAAAGAAGGCGATAAAGTATCTGTAACAGCAACAGACGATGCAGGTAACAAGTCAACACCGACATCAGCTACAGTGCCAGATAACAGCACCAGCAGCACCAAGTGTAAGCCCAGTTACAGCAGGTGCTACAGCAGTTACAGGTACAGCCGAAGCCGGTTCAACAGTCGAAGTAACGCTTCCAGATGGTTCTAAAGCAACAGCGAAAGCCGATCAAGATGGAAACTTCAGTGTACCAGTAAGTGCCTTGAAAGAAGGCGATAAAGTATCTGTAACAGCAACAGACGATGCAGGTAACAAGTCAACACCGACATCAGCTACAGTGCCAGATACAACAGCACCAGCAGCACCAAGTGTAAGCCCAGTTACAGCAGGCGCTACAGCAGTTACAGGTACAGCCGAAGCCGGTTCAACAGTCGAAGTTACTCTTCCAGATGGTTCTAAAGCAACAGCGAAAGCCGATCAAGATGGAAACTTCAGTGTACCAGTAAGTGCCTTGAAAGAAGGCGATAAAGTATCTGTAACAGCAACAGACGATGCAGGTAACAAGTCAACACCGACATCAGCTACAGTGCCAGATACAACAGCACCAGCAGCACCAAGTGTAAGCCCAGTTACAGCAGGCGCTACAGCAGTTACAGGTACAGCCGAAGCAGGTTCAACAGTAGAGGTTACTCTTCCAGATGGCACTAAAGCATCAGCAACAGCTGACCAAGATGGCAACTTCAGCGTTCCAGTAAGTGGCTTGGAAGAAGGTCAAACAGTCTCTGTTACAGCGAAAGACGCTTCAAACAATACATCAACTCCAACTACAGCAACTGTAGCGAAAGCTGATGATAAGACAGCTCCAGCTGCACCAGTTGTGAACCCAGTTAAAGCAGGTGACACAGCAGTAACTGGTACAGCCGAAGCAGGATCAACAGTAGAGGTTACTCTTCCAGATGGCACTAAAGCATCAGCAACAGCTGACCAAGATGGCAACTTCAGCGTTCCAGTTAGCGGTTTGGAAGAAGGTCAAACAGTCTCTGTTACAGCGAAAAGACGCTCAAACAATACATCAACTCCAACTACAGCAACTGTAGGAAAAGCTGATGATAAGACAGCTCCAGCTGCACCAGTTGTGAAACCCAGTTAAAGCAGGTGACACAGCAGTAACTGGTACAGCCGAAGCAGGATCAACAGTAGAAGTAACCCTTCCAGATGGCACTAAAGCATCAGCAACAGCTGACCAAGATGGCAACTTCAGCGTTCCAGTTAGCGGTTTGGAAGAAGGTCAAACAGTCTCTGTTACAGCGAAAGACGCTTCAAACAATACATCAACTCCAACTACAGCAACTGTAGCGAAAGCTGATGATAAGACAGCTCCAGCTGCACCAGTTGTGAACCCAGTTAAAGCAGGTGACACAGCAGTAACTGGTACAGCCGAAGCAGGATCAACAGTAGAAGTAACCCTTCCAGATGGCACTAAAGCATCAGCAACAGCTGACCAAGATGGCAACTTCAGCGTTCCAGTTAGCGGCTTGGAAGAAGGTCAAACAGTCTCTGTTACAGCGAAAGACGCTTCAAATAACACATCAGCTCCAACTACAGCAACTGTAGGAAAAGCCGATGATAAGACAGCTCCAGCTGCACCAGTTGTGAACCCAGTTAAAGCAGGTGACACAGCAGTAACTGGTACAGCCGAAGCAGGATCAACAGTAGAAGTAACCCTTCCAGATGGCACTAAAGCATCAGCAACAGCTGACCAAGATGGCAACTACAGCGTTCCAGTAAGTGGCTTGGAAGAAGGTCAAACAGTCTCTGTTACAGCGAAAGACGCTTCAAACAATACATCAACTCCAACTACAGCAACTGTAGGAAAAGCCGATGATAAGACAGCTCCAGCTGCACCCAGTTGTGAACCCAGTTAAAGCAGGTGACACAGCAGTAACTGGTACAGCCGAAGCAGGATCAACAGTGAAGTAACCCTTCCAGATGGCACTAAAGCATCAGCAACAGCTGACCAAGATGGCAACTTCAGCGTTCCAGTTAGCGGCTTGGAAGAAGGTCAAACAGTCTCTGTTACAGCGAAAGACGCTTTCAAATAACACATCAGCTCCAACTACAGCAACTGTAGGAAAAAGCTGATGATAAGACAGCTCCAGCTGCACCAGTTGTGAACCCAGTTAAAGCAGGTGACACAGCAGTAACTGGGTACAGCCGAAGCAGGATCAACAGTAGAAGTAACCCTTCCAGATGGCACTCAAAGCATCAGCAACAGCTGACCAAGATGGCAACTACAGCGTTCCAGTAAGTAGCTTTGGAAGAAGGTCAAACAGTCTCTGTTACAGCGAAAGACGCTTCAAACAATACATCAACTCCAACTACAGCAACTGTAGGAAAAGCCGATGATAAGACAGCTCCAGCTGCACCAGTTGTGAAACCCAGTTAAAAGCAGGTGACACAGCAGTAACTGGTACAGCCGAAGCAGGATCAACAGTAGAAGTAACCCTTCCAGATGGCACTAAAGCATCAGCAACAGCTGACCAAGATGGCAACTTCAGCGTTCCAGTTAGCGGCTTGGAAGAAGGTCAAACAGTCTCTGTTACAGCGAAAGACGCTTCAAACAATACATCAACTCCAACTACAGCAACTGTAGGAAAAGCCGATGATAAGACAGCTCCAGCTGCACCAGTTGTGAACCCAGTTAAAGCTGGTGATACAGCAATCACAGGTACAGCCGAAGCAGGATCAACAGTAGAAGTTACTCTTTCAGATGGCACTAAAGCATCAGCGAAAGCAGATAAAGATGGTAAATTCAGTATTCCAGTTAGTGGTTTGAATGCTGGAGATACAGTTTCTGTAACAACAACAGACGAAGCAGGAAATACATCAGCTACAACTACAGTAACAGTAAGTAAAGTTAATGTAGGTGGTAAAGATGCTGATAATGCTAAAGTACCAGTTCTTACTCCAGTAGTGGATCCAAGCAACTTGACAGACGCAGAAAAAGCTAAAGTAGCTGAAGAAGTTAAGAAAGCTAACCCAACTGCGACAGATGTTAAGGTTAACAATGACGGATCAGTAGTTGTAACCTTTGCGGACGGATCAGTAGCAACAATTGCAGCTAATAAAGTTGTTAAGGAAGCAACTAAAGAGTCATCTGCTCAAGCACCAGCTAAGAAAGCAGGAGCGAAAGAATTGCCAAACACTGGTACTAAACAATCTAACGCTTCACTTGGACTAGCACTTCTGCAGCAGTGACAGGAGGACTCCTTATCTCTAAAAAAACGTAAGGAAGAAGAGTAGCTCATTACTCAAATAAAGCAAATCTAAGAATCTTGATTCTATGAGATTGCCAGAAAAACCGTAAGAAGAAATTCTTACGGTTTTTTGATTGGGCTACTTAATGGAAAAGTGGTAAATAGTCAATGATTAAACTGTTCAAAAGATCGTTAATTGAAGTGGAGGAATTTATATTGAGTATCATTAGTGGTTGTATAAAATAAAAAGTTGACTGTTTATTTTTAAAATATAGAGATAGAGCCTTGGAACCTAGGCAAACAAAAAGAGGTTGGGACAAAAAGATCCCTGACCTCACTTTTTATTAGCAATCAAACTTAACGCGATAGTTGATTGAACTTTTGTTCGTCTTTTAGACTCCAAAAAGCCCTTAATCATTCTCGCGGGCTGGGACTACGAAATCGAGACTTTGTCTAGCGATTTCGTCCCACCGCCTTTTTAAAAATATAATGGAGCCGGTGGAGTCGAACCCACGTCCAAACACCTGCTAACATATTTGTCTACAACCATAGGTTATGTATTGATTTAACAGCTCCTCGACACATAACTCAAGACTAGAAACTGCGAGTCTATAAATCTCTTATCAAACTGCTAGACAAAGTTTGATCGTATCTCGCTAATAATAAGACCTGTCATTGAACACGAGCGATCCAAATCGGGTCACGCCTGCTGGTTTTTAGGCAGCTAGAGCGTAAGAAGTGTTATTTTTTTGCAGTTATATTTAACTGAGCGTTTACGTCGCCACACGAGTCGCAAAATATGCCTCATAATGCCTGTCGAATCCGTAACGACCCCAAAAGACAATATAACTATTATACCTTATCTGAGTGGAAAATGCAAAAAGTCAAGTAAAAAGAATGAATGACGCTCTGGCATGTATATGTCTTATAAGTGGCTATTTAGAGCGATGAAGAGTCATCAAATTAGTTAGAAAATCAAGAGAAAAACTGGAAATCATGTTATAATAAAAAGATAGAATCGTAAGAAAGAGTGGATGATTTTTTTGATAATTCCTACTTATAATTGGCAATTTTCTCCGCAAGTTGAGGATGCGGATTTTACAAAGATAGCTAAGAAAGCTGGTTTGGGACCTGAAGTAGCTCGTTTGTTATTTGAACGAGGTATCAAGGATGAGACTAGTCTGAAAAAATTTTTAGAACCTTCTTTGGAGGATTTGCATGATCCCTATCTTCTGCATGATATGGAAAAGGCAGTAGAGCGGATTCGTCAGGCTATTGAGCAAGGGGAGTTGATTCTCATTTACGGGGACTACGATGCGGATGGGATGACTTCGGCTTCCATTGTCAAGGAAAGTTTAGAGCAGATAGGTGCTGAGTGCCTGGTCTATCTTCCCAATCGCTTTACAGATGGTTATGGTCCAAATGCCAGTGTCTACAAATATTTCATTGAACAACAGGGCGTGTCTTTGATTGTGACGGTGGACAATGGTGTGGCGGGGCATGAAGCCATTGATTTGGCTCAGTCTATGGGAGTGGACGTTATTGTGACCGACCACCATTCTATGCCTGAAGTTTTACCAGATGCCTATGCTATTATTCATCCTGAACATCCAGGGGCGGACTATCCTTTCAAGCATTTGGCGGGTTGTGGAGTTGCTTTTAAGCTAGCTTGTGCCCTTTTGGAAGAAGTGCAGGTTGAGTTGTTAGACTTGGTTGCTATCGGTACAATTGCCGATATGGTCAGTTTGACTGACGAAAATCGTATCATGGTCCAATATGGTCTTGAGGTCTTGCGCAATACTCAACGAATGGGCCTGCAAGAAATGTTTGAAATCGCTGGGATTTCGAGTAGTGATGTGACAGAAGAAACGGTCGGTTTTCAGTTAGCACCACGTTTAAATGCCCTAGGACGCCTGGATGATCCCAATCCAGCTATTGATTTGTTGACTGGATTTGATGATGAGGAAGTGCATGAAATCGCCCTTTGATTCATCAAAAGAATGAAGAACGTAAGGAAATTGTTCAGTCGATTTACGATGAAGCTAAAGGCATGGTGGATACTGAGAAAAGTGTTCAAGTTTTGGCGAAGGAAGGCTGGAATCCGGGAGTTCTTGGAATTGTAGCTGGGCGCTTACTTGAAGAACTGGGTCAGACAGTCATTGTCTTGAATATCGAAGATGGACGCGCCAAGGGTAGTGCTCGAAGCATCGAAGCAGTCGATATCTTTTGAAGCTTTGGACCCGCATCGAGAACTGTTTATCGCCTTTGGTGGTCACGCAGGCGCTGCAGGTATGACCCTTGAAGCGGATAAGTTGGAAGTCTTGTCTGATGTTTTGGAAGCCTATATCCGAGAAAAAGGTGCAGATGCCCAAGGTAAAAAATAATCTTTTTTTAGATGAAGAACTGGATTTAGAGACCTTGAGTCTGGAGACGGTGAAAAGTTTTGAACGTCTAGCTCCTTTTGGGATGGATAACCAAAAACCTGTCTTCTATATTCGAGATTTTCACGTTGAGAATGCTCGAATTATGGGGGCTGGTAATGCTCATCTCAAGCTGAAAATTTCCAAAGGTGAGGCTAGTTTTGAGGTGGTCGCTTTTGGTCAAGGTAAATGGGCGACTGAATTCTCACAGACCAAGCAACTGGAATTGGCAGTGACTCTCTGTTAACCAATGGAATGGACAAACAAAGCTTGCAGTTGATGATGGTTGATGCCCGTGTAGAAGGTGTCCAGCTCTTTAACATTCGTGGCAAGAATGCCCTGTTACCAGAAGGGGTAGCTGTTTTGGACTTTTACGCAAGAGTTACCTGATGTGACCTCTTGTTCAGCTATTGTCGTTAAGAATATTCCCTGAGGATATATCCTCCTTAAGAAAAATCTGTCAGAGCAGGAATTTTCAGCTCTTTACTTTTAAAAATGATATAGCCAAGGCTTACTATTTGACGGGCTATGGCACTGAGAGAGCAGTTTGCAAAATTGTATAAAACCATCTATCAGTTCCCAGAGTTTGATATTCGCTATAAACTCAAGGATTTGGCGACCTTTCTCAAGATTGAGCAAATCTTGTTAGTCAAAAATGATTCAGATATTTGAAGAGCTTGGCTTTGTGACCATTGAAAATGGAGTCATGAGGGTGAATAAAGAGCTGAAAAGCGTGATATAGCTGAGAGTCAGATTTATCAAAAGCTGAAACAAACTGTTAAAGATCAAGAGATTATGGCGCTTGAACAGTTCAGGAAATCTATGATTTCTTAATGGAAAAAGTGAATAGAGATCGAAAGAGTTGCTTTGCTGACTCTTTTTTGTTTACATCAAAAACTACATCAATGAAAGGAGTTTAGTGCTATAATGAGAGGAGTGAAGGACTGTTGAACCTTGTTGAAGAAAGTTATACTCTTCGAAAATCTCTTCAAACCACGTCAGCGTCGCCTTACCGTACTCAAGTACACCTTGCGGCTAGCTTCCTAGTTTGCTCTTTGATTTTCATTGAGTATTAGTATCAAAAGTACCAGAGAAGTTAGTCGGAGTAGAAAAATGGATAAAGAGAAGAAAAAGAAATTACTGGCAGAGTATAAGCAGCAACAGAAGAAAGAATTTGAAGCTAGTTTATCGATAACAAGGGAGATCTTTTTAGATTTGTTTGATTTTTTGGATCAGGAGTTAGAGTCGTTGACTTGTCCTGCTGATTTGCCTGACTATATCCTTTCTAAAAGGGCGTGATTTATACTCTTGAAAATCACTCAAACCGCGTCAACGTCGCCTTGCCATTTTAAGCACAGCCTGCTAGTTTCCTAGTTTGCTCTTTTGATTTTCATTGAGTATTAGAAGTAGAAGTGATTTTTGGGATTTTTAGAAGCAAATGGAGCCTACTGAGACTGCGAAGTGCTTTATAATGTTGCTGACTTATTTTGAAGATTAGACAGGATGGGAGCAACAATTGTCTCATTTGATCCTCTTATTAGTGCTGCTTTGTCCGTTATTGAACGGAAAGAGGTAGTTGAAGTACGATTATCTGTAAGATTCATTTTGAAAAATTAGTAAAAATGGTATAATGAATGGAAAAGATTCGGCTGAAAGTGAATTGGACTTTCAGAAAAAGAGAGCTTTTAAAGCTCTACAAACAGTTGAAGTGACTATTCGGAGGAAAAATGAATACTATTAAAATTAACAACACTTGGGGGTGTACGTGAAAATGGTAAGAACATGTACATCGCAGAAATTAACGACTCGATTTTTGTATTAGATGCAGGTTTGAAATATCCTGAAAATGAACAGTTGGGTGTCGATGTTGTTATTCCCAACATGGACTATCTGTTTGAAAATAGCGACCGTATTGCTGGGGTTTTCTTAACACACGGGCATGCGGATGCGATTGGAGCCCTTCCATATCTCTTGGCAGAAGCTAAGGTTCCTGTATTTGGCTCAGAGTTGACTATCGAACTGGCCAAACTATTTCGTTAAGGAAATGACAGCGTCAAGAAATTTGATGATTTCCATGTCATTGACGAAAATACAGAGATTGATTTTTGGTGGAACGGTAGTATCCTTCTTCCGTACAACTCACTCTATCCCAGAAAGTTTGGGTGTGGTCTGAAAAACATCTGAAGGCAAACATCGTCTATACAGGAGATTTCAAGTTTGACCAAACGGTTAGTGAATCCTACGCCACTGACTTTGGGCGTTTGGCAGAGATTGGTCGCGAAGGGGTCTTGGCTTTGCTTAGTGACTCAGCAAATGCAGATAGCAATATCCAAGTAGCTAGTGAAAATGAAGTTGGTGTAGAAATCACGCAAACCATTTCTGACTGGGATGGACGTATCATCGTTGCTGCAGTTGCAAGTAATCTTTCTCGTATTCAGCAGGTATTTGATGCAGCTGCGGAGACAGGGCGCCGTGTTGTCTTGACAGGATTTGACATTGAAAATATCGTACGTACAGCGATTCGTCTTGAAAAATTGTCTCTAGTAGTGAAAATCTTTTGATTAAGCCAAAAAGATATGTCTCGTTTTTGAAGATCATGAATTAATTATCCTTGAAACTGGACGTATGGGTGAACCCATTAACGGATTACGCAAGATGTCTATCGGTCGTCACCGTTATGTTGAAATCAAAGAAGGTGACCTAGTTTATATAGTTACAACACCATCAATCGCCAAGGAAGCGGTGATGGCACGTGTAGAAAATATGGTCTACCAAGCAGGTGGAGTTGTCAAGCCAATTACTCATAGCTTGCGTGTGTCAGGACATGGGAATGCGCGTGATTTGCAATTGATGATCAATCTCTTGCAACCTAAGTATCTCTTCCCAATCCAAGGAGAATACCGTGAGTTGGATGCCCATGCCAAGGCTGCCATGGCAGTTGGTATGTTGCCAGAACGGATTTTTATCCCTAAAAAGGGAACAACCATGTCTTATGAGCATGGAGACTTTGTTCCATCTGGTGCAGTTACAGCAGGCGATGTCTTGATTGATGGGAATGCCATCGGAGATGTTGGGAATGTCGTCCTTCGTGACCGTAAGGTCTTGTCAGAAGATGGGATTTTCATCGTGGCTATCACTGTTAACCGTCGTGAGAAAAAAATTATCGCTAAAGCTCGAGTGCACACGCGTGGATTTGTCTATCTCAAGAAGAGCCGTGATATCTTGCGCGAAAGTACAGAGTTAGTCAATCAAACAGTAGAAGACTATCTACAAGGTGAAGAGTTTGATTGGGCAGAACTCAAAGGTAAGGTACGTGATCATTTGGCCAAGTTCCTCTTTGACCAAACCAAGCGTCGTCCAGCTATCTTACCAGTAGTCATGGAAGCAAAATAAGGATTAAATAGTAGTAGAGAAAGTCGAGTTTCGGCTTTTTCTTATCTTAAACGAATAAGGAGCAAGTTATGGCAGTAATGAAGATTGAGTATTACTCAGAAGTTTTAGATATGGAGTGGGAGGAATGTTCTCTACCCAGATGCGTCTCAGGGTTGAGGAGCCAGATTCTACAGATATTCCTGTCCTCTATCTCTTACATGGGATGTCAGGAAATCATAATAGCTGGCTCAAACGGACCAATGTAGAGCGCTTAGTGCGAGGGACTAATCTAATTGTTGTCATGCCAAATACAAGTAATGGCTGGTATACAGATACTCAGTATGGCTATAACTACTATACAGCTTTAGCAGAAGAACTGCCTAAAGTGCTCAAACGTTTCTTCCCTAATATGTCTAGCAAGCGTGAAAATACTTTTATCGCTGGTCTATCAATGGGAGGCTACGGTTCCTTCAAATTGGCCCTATCAACCAACCGTTTCTCACACGCGCTAGTCTTTTCTGGTGCTCTCAGTTTTCGAAGAGTTTTCTCCAGAAAGTCAAAGATCTTGGGTCACTTGCTTACTGGCGAGGTGTTTTTGGCAAGCTTAATAACTGGGAAACTAGTCCTTACTCACTTGAAACCTTGCAAACAAAGTCAGACAAGAAGACCAAACTCTGGGCTTGGTGTGGTGAACAAGATTTCTGTATGCTGCCAATAATCTAGCAGTGAAGAATCTCAAGAAACTTGGTTTTGATGTGACCTATAGCCATATGCAGGGACCCACGAGTGGTATTATTGGGAAAAACAATTGGAACGATGGCTACACTTGCCAATTGATTTTGTTTTTGGAAGAACGCTTGTCTTAGTTTTAGTTTTTCTTTTTCAGCTACTCAAGTAAAATATGAATCTATCTTTTAGAATGGGAATCCATGGTTTAAAGATGGATTCTTATTTTTTAGAAAGGCGGGGAAATCATGTTCTGGATTATTCGTGTTCTATGTCGATTGTTACTAGGATTTGGCGCATGTTCTGGCGCCTTGTGTGACTCTTGTAGTCTTAATTTCGTTGCTTTTAGGGATTCTCGGTATGTGACAGGGATTTATCTGGTGTCTTCAATCAAGCAGGGGCAACTTGTTCAGTTGGTCAGGCAGGCTGGCATCAATGGCAAGAAACTGGTAAGTTGCAAGGCTTGTCTCAGACCGACCATCATCAAGATTCAGGAGTAAAATGGCCCCAAGCACAGGCGACTATTTATATTGATCCTCAAATGGATGCAACCTTTCAAAAGGCTTATGCCGAAGCTATTGCAAACTGGAATCAGACCGGTGCTTTTAATTTTGTACTTGTGACAGAACCTGACCAAGCAACTATTTTTGCGACTGAAATGAATGATGGTTCCACATCTGTTGCCGGTGAGGCGGAGAGTCAGACAAATCTCCTAACCAAACAATTTACTTCTGTAACAGTTCGTTTGAATCATTATTATCTATCTAATTCAAACTATGGCTATACCTATGATCGCATCTTGCATACAGCCGAGCATGAGTTAGGACATGCCATTGGCTTGGAACATACTAATGAAGTGTCAGTCATGCAACCAGCAGGTTCTTATTATGGTATTCAGGTTCAAGATGTTCAAGCAGTTCAAGAACTTTATGAGTCTGGAGAATAAGTGATTTTCAAACGAAAAATAGAGCTCCCTGATGTAAGCAATGAGGGGAGCTTTTTGCTATAATGGAACTATGAATAACTTGATTAAATCAAAACTGGAGCTCTTGCCGACCAGCCCTGGTTGTTACATTCACAAGGATAAAAACGGTACGATTATCTATGTAGGAAAGGCTAAAAATCTGCGTAATCGCGTGAGGTCATACTTCCGCGGAAGTCATGATACCAAGACAGAAGCCTTGGTGTCTGAGATTGTAGATTTTGAGTTTATTGTCACGGAGTCCAATATTGAGGCACTTCTTTTAGAGATTAATCTCATTAAGGAAAACAAGCCCAAGTACAATATCATGCTCAAGGATGACAAGTCCTATCCTTTTCATCTAAAATTACCAATGAGCGCTATCCTCGCTTGATTATCACCCGTCAAGTCAAAAAAGACGGAGGTCTCTATTTTGGACCCTATCCGGATGTGGGCGCAGCTAATGAAATTAAACGGCTATTGGATCGGATTTTTCCTTTTCGTAAGTGTACTAATCCACCATCAAAGGTTTGTTTTTATTACCATATCGGCCAGTGCATGGCTCACACCATCTGTAAGAAAGATGAGGCTTTTTCAAAGTCCATGGCTCAAGAAGTCTCTGATTTTTCTTAAAGGGCCAGGATGACAAAATCATCGATGATCTCAAAAGCAAGATGAACTTGGCGGTCCAGAGTATGGAATTTGAACGCGAGCTGAATATCGAGATCTGATTCAGGCTATTGGACACTTTGCGAACCAAGCAACGAGTGATGGCTAAGGATCTCCAAAAATCGATGATGTCTTTGGTTACTATGTGATAAGGGTTGGATGTGCGTTCAGGTCTTCTTTTGTCCGCCAAGGTAAGCTGATTGAACGCGATGTCAACCTCTTTCCCTTACTACAATGATCCAGACGAGGATTTCTTGACCCATGTTGGGACAGTTTTATCAGGAAAAACTCATCTGGTTCCCTAATGAGATTTTGATTCCTCAGGATATTGATGAAGAGGCAGTCAAAGCCTTGGTGGATACCAAAATTCTCAAACCCCAACGAGGGGAGAAAAAACAACTGGTTAATCTGGCTATCAAAAATGCGCGTGTTAGTCTAGAGCAGAAGTTTAATCTGTTAGAGAAACTCAGTTGAAAAGACTCAAGGCTATTGAAAATCTGGGACGACTTTACAAATTCCAACCCCAGTCCGTATCGAGTCCTTTGATAACTCCAATATCATGGGGACTAGTCCAGTTTCTGCCATGGTAGTTTTTTTGTTAACGGGCAAACCGAGCAAGAAGGATTACCGCAAGTACAAGATAAAAACAGTTGTTGGTCCAGATGACTATGCTAGTATGCGTGAGGTCATTCGCAGACGCTATGGTCGAGTTCAACGTGATGGCTTGACACCGCCAGATTTGATCGTCATTGATGGGGGACAAGGTCAGGTTAATATGCAAGCAGGTTATTCAAGAAGAGTTAGGGGTTAGATATTCCCATTGCAGGTCTGCAAAAAAATGATAAGCACCAAACCCATGAATTGCTTTTTGGAGATCCTCTTGAGGTGGTAGAGCTGTCTCGGAATTCGCAGGAATTTTTCCTCCTGCAGCGAATCCAAGATGAGGTCCATCGCTTTGCAATCACCTTCCACCGTCAACTGCGCTCTAAAAATTCCTTCTCCTCTCAATTGGATGGAATTGAAGGTTTGGGTCCAAAACGCAAGCAGAACTTGATGAAATATTTCAAATCTCTGACAAAAATCAAGGAAGCCAGCGTGGATGAGATTGTCGCAGTTGGTATACCAAGAGCAGTTGCAGAGGCTGTTCACCAACACTTGAATCCCCAAGAACGAGTAGAACTAGCTCAGGTAGCAGAGCCACCTGCTGAATACAAGTGATAAAGTAGTAAGGAAAGGTTTTTGCTTTAGCGAGTGCAAGCTAGTCAGAATTGTGGTAAAATAGATAAGATATGACTAAAGAATTTCATCATGTAACGGTCATGCTCCATGAAACCATTGATATGCTTGATGTAAAACCTGATGGTGTTTACGTTGATGCGACCTTGGGTGAGCAGGCCATAGCGAGTATTTATTAAGTAAATTAAGTGAAAAGGGGCATCTCTATGCCTTTGACCAGGACCAGAATGCCATTGAAAATGCCCAAAAACGTCTGGCACCTTATATCGAAAAAGGAATGGTCACCTTCATCAAGGACAACTTCCGTCATTTGCAAAGCACGTTTTGCAAGAAGCAGGTGTAGAAGAAATTGATGGCATTTGTTATGATTTGGGAGTTTCGAGCCCGCAATTGGATCAGCGTGAGCGAGGTTTTTCTTATAAGAAGGATGCGCCACTGGATATGCGGATGAATCAGGAAGCTAGCTTGACAGCTTATGAGGTAGTGAACCATTATGACTATCATGACCTGGTAAGAATCTTTTTCAAATATGGAGAAGATAAGTTTTCTAAGCAGATCGCTCGGAAGATTGAACAGCGCGTGAATTGAAGCCGATTGAGACAACGACAGAATTAGCTGAGATTATCAAGTCTGCTAAGCCTGCCAAGGAACTCAAGAAAAAGGTCATCCGGCCAAGCAAATTTTCCAAGCCATCCGTATTGAGGTCAATGATGAATTAGGAGCTGCAGATGAGTCCATCCAACAAGCTATGGAATTACTAGCAGTGGACGGAAGAATCTCAGTCATTACCTTTCATTCGCTGGAAGATCGCTTGACCAAGCAATTGTTCAAGGAAGCTTCGACGGTAGAAGTGCCAAAAGGCTTGCCTTTCATCCCAGATGATCTTAAGCCCAAGATGGAATTAGTCTCTCGCAAACCGATTCTACCAAGCAAGGAGGAGTTGGAGGCCAATAATCGTTCCCACTCAGCCAAGCTACGAGTAGCTCGAAAAATTCACAAGTAAGGGGATAAAATGGTAGAAAAAAGAGAAACGACGAGCCAATTACTGCAAGCTCGTATCAAGAGATTTTCACGTGTTGAAAAGGCCTTTTACCTTTCAATTGCCATTACAGCCCTTGTCTTAGCCATCAGTGTTGTCTATATGCAAACCAAGCTTTTGCAAGTCCAGAGTGAACTAACGACTGTTAATGCTCAAATTGAAGAAAAGAAAACGGAGTTGGATGATGCTAAGCAAGAAGTCAATGAATTGATCCGTTCAGAGCGTCTGACAGGGAATTGCGAATTCGCAAGAACTGCAACTGAATAATGAAAATATCCGATCGGCGGAGTAGTATATGAAAACCTGGAAAGAAAAAATAGTACACTTTGCCATTAAGAATCGCAAATCTCCCCTTGAAAACCGCAGACGAGTTGGGAAGAGCCTTAGTCTCTTAGCCGTCTTTCTCTTTGCTGTTTTTTTGGTTAATTTTGCGGTGATTATTGGTACGGGGAAGAAGTTTGGTGTTGACCTGGTCAAAGAAGCCAGTAAGGTTCACCAAACAACTCTAACAGTTCCCTGCTAAGAGGGGGAACCATTTATGATCGTAATGGAACGCCGATTGCAGAGGATGCAACATCCTATAATGTTTATGCTGTCATTGATAAGGATTATAAGTCCGCTAATGGAGATGTTCTATATGTAGAGGAATCTCAGTACAATAAGGTAGCCGAAATTTTCCATAAGTACTTGGATATGGAGGAGACCTACGTCAAGGATCAACTCTCTCAACCAAATCTCAAACAGGTTTCTTTTGGTGCTAAAGGAAATGGGATTACCTATGCTAATATGATGTCCATTAAACAGGATTTGGAAACTGCTAAGGTCGAGGGTGTCAATTTTACCACTAGTCCCAATCGAAGTTATCCAAATGGGAAATTTGCTTCATCCTTTATTGGTTTAGCACAGTTACATGAAAATGAAGATGGCACGAAAAGTCTAATTGGGACATCTGGTATCGAGAGCTCCTTAAATAGCTTGCTGGCAGGGACAGATGGCATTATTACCTATGAAAAAGATCGTTTAGGTAATATTGTTCCAGGTACGGAACAAGTTACCCAACAAACGGTAAATGGGAAAGATGTTTATACAACCCTATCCAGTCCTTTGCAGTCCTTTATGGAAAGTCAAATGGATGCCTTGCAAGAAAAAGTTAAGGGCAAGTACATGAATGCGACCTTGGTTAGTGCCAAGACAGGGGAAATTCTTGACACTACCCAAAGACCGACTTTTGATGCAAATACAAAAGAAGGCCTAACAGATGATTTTGTTTGACGAAATATCCTCTATCAAAGTAACTATGAGCCAGGTTCGACCATGAAGGTTATGACCCTAGCTGCAGCTATTGACAATAAAACCTTCTCTGGAGGCGAATACTTTAATAGTAGTGAATTGAAGGTAGCTGATGCGACTATCAGAGACTGGGATGTTAATGATGGTTTATCAGCAGGAAGTATAATGACATACTCTCAAGGTTTTGCTCACTCAAGTAATGTGGGTATGACCTTGCTCCAACAAAAGATGGGGGATGCTACTTGGTTAGAATACCTCAATCGATTTAAGTTTGGAGTTCCAACCCGTTTTGGTATGCCTGATGAGTATGCTGGACAACTACCTGCAGATAACGTTGTTAATATTGCCATGAGTGCATTTGGTCAAGGGATTTCTGTTACCCAAACCCAGATGCTCCGCGCTTTTACAGCCATTGCTAATGATGGGGTTATGCTAGAGCCTAAGTTTATCAGTGCCCTTTATGATCCTAATGATCAGACCGTGCGGAAGTCCAAAAAAGAAATTGTAGGTAATCCTGTATCAAAAGAAGCGGCTAGTCTGACTCGAGAAAATATGATTTTGGTTGGTACAGATCCTGTTTATGGTACAATGTACAATAAACTTACCGGTAAACCAATCGTTACTGTACCTGGTCAGACTGTTTCTGTAAAATCAGGAACTGCCCAGATTGCTGACGAACAAAAAGGGGGATACTTAAAGGGAGGCACCAACTATATCTACTCAGTAGTATCGATGAATCCGAGTGAAAATCCTGATTTTATCCTCTATGTGACAGTTCAACAACCAGAACATATTACTCAGTACAACTAGGAGAGTTTTTCAACCCTGATTTTGGAGCGAGCTTCAGCCATGAAAGAGACGCTCAATCTTCAATCTGCGGCTAAGAATTTGGACCAAGTGACAACTACAACTAGTTATGCCATGCCTAGCATTAAGGACTCTAGCCCTGGAGATTTAGCTGAAGAACTCCGTCGTAACCTTGTACAACCAATTGTTATCGGTTCGGGAACAAAAATCAAAGAAAGCTCTGTAGCAGAAGGAACCAATCTAGACGCAAATCAGCAAATCTTTACCTTTTCAGATAAGGTAGAAGAGATGCCTGACTTATATGGTATGGTCTAAGAAAAATGTTGAAACCTTTGCCAAATGGCTGAATCTTGAAGTTGAGTTTGAAGGTAGCAGGAGAAACTGTTAAAAAGCAAAGTGTTCGTTCTAATACAGCTTTTAAAAGATTTACAGAAAATAAAAATAACATTAGAGATTAGAATGCTTATTTCTATCTTTGCTGGAGTGATTAGTCTTTATTCTAATAGTCATAGGGAATTCCAGCCTTTTATCCGTTTTTACCATAAAGCTACAGATTACTCGGTCAACAGATGCATGAGGATGTCAAACAACACCAAGCAAAAAGCTGGGACACCAACAATGGGAGGACTCTGTCTTTCTCCTAGCAGGAGTTTTTAGTTAGTCTGGTCCTGCTCGTGACCAATCAATTAACCAATAATGTCGGAATGATCCTCTTTATCCTGGTCTTATATGGTTTGGTCGGTTTTCTTGGATGATTTCCTCAAGGTTTTTCCGTAAAAATCAACGAAGGACTTAATCCTAAACAGAAGCTTTTTGCTTCAGTTGGTCGGAGGGGTTATCTTCTATTTCTTCTATGAAAGAGGTGAGATATCTTTTAAATGTATTTGGTTGTCCCTTACATTTAGGTGTTCTTTTATATTCCCTTTGCCCTCTTCTGTTAGTTGGTTTTTCAAATGCAGTTAACCTGACTGACGGAATCGATGGTTTGGCAAGTATCTCGGTGGTGATTAGTCATCTGCCTACGGAGTGATTGCTATGTGCAAAAATCAGCTCGATATCTTACTAGTGATTGTAGCTATGATGTGGTCTTCTGGCTTTTTGTCTTTAACCACAAGCCTGCTAAAGTTTTTCATGGGAGATGTAGGTAGCTAGCCCTTGGAGGATGTTGGCGTTATTTCCATGGCACTGCACCAAGAATGGACGCTGCTTTTGATTGGTCTAGTGTATGTTTTTGAAACAACATCTGTTATGATGCAAGTCACCTACTTTAAGTTGACTGGAGGAAAACGTATCTTCCGTATGACACCAGTTCACCATCATTTTGAGTTGGGGGGCTTTTTCTGGGAAAAGGCCAAGCTTGAGTGAGTGGAAGGTCGACTTTTCTTCTGGGAGTGGCTTACTCGCTAGTCTCTTTGACTTTAGCTTTGCATGTATTTGTTCTAAAAATAGAATATTGATTATAAGAGAGAAGGATTGTTCTTTCTCTTTTCTATTTCCATCAGTTTATTGCATCCCCCTTCTCAAAAATAGAGTAAATTTATGGTAAAAATGGAAATAGAAAGTTGAAATGATGAGTTATTTTAAAAAGTATAGATTTGACAAAATCCAAGTTTAGTTAGGATGCGAACTCTTTAAGACAGGGATCGCTGTAGTTCTCATGATTTTTGGTGGTTGGAAAGGACTTCAGATTGGAGCCTTGACTGCAGTTTTTAGTTTAAGAGAAGACTTTGCAAGAGTGTTCATTTTGGTACTCTCGTATTCTCGGAAATAGTATCGGTGGTTTTTATGCCCTGATTTTCTTTTCTCTTAAATAATCTTTTTCATGGCGCCTTCTGTAACTCTCCTGGTTGTTCCAATTTGCACCATGTTAACCATTATGACAAATGTCTATGAACAATAAAGCAGGTGTTATCGGTGGAGTTGCGGCTATGTTGATTATTACTCATCAATTCCAAACGGTGAGACTGTTTGTGTCCGTGTTTGCTCGAGTTTTTGAAACATTTAGGGTGTTTTTGTAGCAATCTTTGTAAATCACGATATTGATCGTTTACGAGCATTTTTATTGACAAAAATAATGTCACAAGATATAACATTATTGATTGACGATTGAATTTTTAATTATAGACAGAAAGAAGGAAGTGTACATGAAGGAAAAAGAATTTCGTCGCAATATGGCAGTTTTTCCAATTGGTAGTGTTAGGAAACTGACTGATCTTTCGGCGCGCCAAATTCGTTATATGAAGACCAGGAATTGATTAAGCCTGATCGTAACGAGGGCAATCGCCGTATGTATTCTTTTGAATGATATGGATCGATTACTTGAGATTAAAGATTATATCTCTGAAGGTCTGAACATTGCTGCCATCAAGAAAAATATGCTGAACGTGAGGCGAAGTCTCAAAAACCAGTGAGTCAAACTGAAGTGCGTCGAGCGCTTCGGAATGAAGTTCTCCAGCAAAGTCAGCTTTCGCTTCTCAACAATCACTTGGTCGCGGTTAGGCAAACCGCAAGTCGTCATATAAGGAGAAAAACCATGCCAATCACAGCTGCAGATATTCGTCGTGAAGTTAAGGAAAAAAATGTAACCTTTATCCGTCTCATGTTTTCAGATATTTTGGGAACTATGAAAAACGTCGAAATTCCTGCTACAGATGAACAACTAGACAAGGTCTTGTCAAACAAGGCTATGTTTGATGGATCTCATTGAAGGGTTTGTTCGTATCAACGAATCAGATATGCTATCTATATCCCTGACTTGGACACTTGGACAGTCTTTCCTTGGGGAGATGAGAACGGTAGTGTCGCAGGATTGATCTGGCGATGTCTACACAACAGAAGGGGAAGCCATTTGCAGGAGATCCCAGTGGAAACCTCAAACGTGCTCTTCGTCACATGGAAGAAGTTGGATTCAAATCTTTCAACCTTGGACCAGAGCCAGAATTCTTCCTATTTAAGCTTGATGAAAATGGAGATCCAACTCTTGAGGTAAATGACAAGGGTGGTTACTTTTGATTTAGCCTACAGACCTTGCGACAACACTCTGTCGTGAGATTGTTAACGTCTTGACCAAAATGGGATTTGAAGTTGAAGTCAGTCACGAAGGTTGCTAGCCAACATGAGATTGACTTGAGTACGATGAAGTTCTTCGTGCTCGTGATAAGATTCAAATCTTTTAAACCTGTTGTAAAAACAAAGTGCGCGTAAACATGGTCTGTACTGCACCTTTATGGCTAAACCAAAATTTGGTATCGCTGGTTCTAGGTATGCACTGCAATATGTCTTTGTTTGATGCGGAAGGAACAATGCCTCTTTGATCCAAATGATCCAAAAGGATGCATTGTCAGAAACGGCTTACTACTTCCTTGGTGGTTTGATCAGTACATGCCTACAACTATACAGCTATCATGAACCCAACTGTTAACTCATACAAACGCTTTGGTGCCAGGCTACGAAGCCCCTGTTTACATCGAGCTAGGCGGTAGCACCGTTCGACTCACTTGTCCGCGTACCAGCATCACGCGGAATGGGGAACACGTTTGGAGTTAGCGCTCAGTGGATCCAATAGCGAGAACCCATATATTGCTATGGCTGTTCTTTTAGAAGTTGGTCGAACGGTATCGAAAACAAAATCGAAGCACCAGCACCAATCGAAGAAAACACTACATTATGAGCTGCTGAAGAGCGTAAAGAGGCTGGCATCACAGACCTTCCATCAACGCTTTCACAATGCTTTGAAAAGCTTTGACAGAAGACGAAGTGGTTAAAGCAGCTCTAGAGATGCACATCTATACTAGCTTCCTGAGCCAAAACGCATCGAGGGGCAGTTTCTATGCGACTTTTGTCTCCAATGGAAATTGATAACTCACCTAGATCTTTACTAATGATAAATATAGTTAATCAGTTTATAAAACATGTTATAATAAGCCATGCATATAGTATGATTTTAAACAACGACACAAATTACATCAACAAGAGGCACAACATCCATGTCGAGGCATCCAAAATGACGTTACGCAGAACCTCACACGGGAAAAGAAATTACGAACAACACTAGAGCGAAAAAAGAGAGCCGCCAAACCGAAAGACCTCTTAATAACCTTTGTAGAGGCTCATCCAGCAGTTTTTTACGGAAATAGCACTTTGATTGTGCCTCAGCATAAAAGCTTTAAAGTTAAATCAACGTCACTTAAAAAAGACACAGCTTTATGAACAAGATCCAAAGAAAGCCGCTGAATTTCGATATTTTGACAACCAAAGATTTACCAGCGTATATAAAAACAGGAATCGACCGCCACTTATCGCTCCATATGCACGGCCCTAGGAGAGAGAAAGTTCATAAAAGATTAACCATGCTTGACGGGACCTCAACTGGCATACGGAGATGAGAGCGAGCTCCACGATTTACAAGAAAAGCAACGAGCGACTCTTTGTGAAGTGGTTCAAACGCAACCCTGCCTGCTTTAAAGACACCTCACATTGTCATGACACTTAGCCACCAAGAAAATTTGACAACTTACGTCAAAGACAAACACTTTTCTTACCCCACCAATTCATCACCAGATTTGAATCCCATTGAGGCTTAAAACCTGAAAAGAAAGGACAGATTTATTACAAGTCCAAAACATCTTTGAATGTTTAGAGTGCTTAAAACTAAATGAATATAATAAGATTGTCCGTGAGGACGATCTTTTTTTCTTGTATTTTATATCGAGGTGTGATACATTCTATAACGAAGTGCGATATATCAAACTAAATAGGAGGTCTGGTTAAATGAATTAACAGATAAGATTAGCGTGTCTACCTTCCCTACGACTGAAACGGGATTTTATATTCTGTTTTGTCTGCAAAAGGAGAACCATGGCTATGGTATTACGCAAAGGTCAAAGAAATTTACGATTCAGCAAGGTTTCGATTATCCTGAACTATGGCGGAACCTCTGTCAAAGATGGAAAAGGATGGTTTGATTTTGTCCGAGAAGAGGAAACCGAAAAAATCTATCGATGTCAGACCTGGGCCGTAAAGTTTTAGAGATTGAGCGAACGCTGAACGACCTACAGAAACAGTCGATAAGCTTTTGATGGAAAAGAAAGTTGTTATAGAATTGCTAACACAGATTATGATAGAGAGAAGCTCTCTATCCGGAGAAATGCCCGGGCTGAAACTTAAGGAAGTGTTATTCTAACTTAGTAGTTATGGTTATATACTTTTAGAAAAGTGCCAACCGGAGCAGGTGTTTATCAGTTGGACTTTATCCGCGAGAAAACTAGAGAGAGCTTCCTATTACAATTATATAAAGACTGTGGCTGGGGAGCATATTACAAACTAATGGTTTTTCCTACTTTGTTTTATTCTGGAGTTGAGTCGGATGCCGAGTTTGAAATTTATAATGACGCGGCCGGGAAGTTAGCACGGTCAAGAAGATTTTAACAATGCGGATGCTTCCTGTTTTGCTTCTTTTCAGCGCTACTACCGGTTTTCTCAAAGTTACCAGTGGAAGAAGTTATTTCAGCTAGAACAAGCTGATTATTATCGGCAGACTGTACTTTATTGATAGTTTTCGCGATTCAGATTTTTATATTTTTGGAGATTGATTCAAAAGTGGAAAGAATTATCTGATAACAAACCATGCATGTTAATTTGGAGGTCAGACAATGAACAGCGCACAATTTCGAATTTATCATTTTTGATTTGGATAAGGTAGAAGAGTATTTGCATGAGGCGGATTTGAAAGGTTGAGATATAGCAAATCGTTTTGCTTTTTCTTGATGGAGCAATGCCAACCAGATGATGTGGTTTACTGTGCATGGAATACTAGCTATTTCTAGAAAAAATGAGGTAGATTTACAAAGTATTAAGGAGGAGATGGAATTGTGGAAAATTGTTCTTATTCTGTTTGAAAGGCAACTGATGATTTAGTTCCGAACGATCAAATTTTTATGAACAATCGTCTAGATGGTGAAATCTGGACTGCACATCTGCCAGTTTCTCATTCTGGCGGTCTAGTTATTTGTATGAGCTTGTTTCAGAAAGTCTCTCTCATCGTTTTCCTGTTTTGCCTTTATGCCCTCACATGATTTCTATCGACCATAGTTTTTATAGACTTAAAAGAAATATCTGAGAATGTAAGATACTTTCTAACCTCAGACTGATTTTAGCACTCGGTAAAAGAGTGCTAATTTTTGAGTTTTTGTCTTGACATTCTTTTCTAGGGTGTGTATAATAGAATCAAGGTTAGCACTTGGAGGTGTACGAGTGCTAAAAGATCTATCAGAGAGGAGTGACGAGATGGTTACAGAACGTCAGCTGAAGAGCGAACTGATTAGTTGATCATTCACTAAAACGCACGAACTTGTTGGATCGAAAGCCTGCGTGAGTCTCACCAATCCCGCGCAGTAGTGCTACCAATCTGGAAATGATGTGCCGCTCTGAGAAAAGCAAGGTTTGCTTGAAAAGGCTCATACTTCCAGTGGTCGGATGCCGAGTGTGGCTGATTTCACTACTATGTCAAACACCCCTATCCTGCGACCCGCTTTAGCTGAAAATCAAGTTTTATGAGATTGTAAAAGCCTTTGATTCAAGAATTCTTCTAAGCTTTCTGAGGATATTCTTCAAGAGGCAACGAGAAATCTTGTCAGACGTGAGTGGTTGTACGGTTGTAGCACTGGATGTAGAACTCGAGTAGGCAGAAGCTTAACACAGCTTTTGATATTGTTGTCCTCGGCAACATACAGCTCTTACGTTGCTACTACGCTTGATGAGTTCAGAACAGTTACCAGTCGGGTTTTTGATTCGAGAAAATTTTTATGAGTGATTTAAATCGCCCTCACACTATGATTCAAGAACGTTTCCTGATCAGACTGTTTTGGCGTCATCATAGCATTTGACAGAGATACCACCGCAAATTATCCAACGTTAACAAGAACAACGGATAACGTTATGGATCTTATTGAGCATATCTTCAAAGAAATGTTTAATGAAAATATCGTGGTCGGGAAAGCTAACTTTGAATTTAAACCAGCTTATCAATTCTTTGATCAACCACAAAAGGTGGCTTTAAATTCGAGGAAAATCTGATTGGCGACCATGCAAAGTGTCCGAGTTGGCATACAGCCAAGAACTGTCAGTTGACTTGAAGAAAGATTAGCAAGTTCCTGATTCCCTATCGGACGAACCAGATTATAGGTCCTGTTAATCCGGGATTATCAACACTGGTTAATCAACTTAATGTTGTCAACGAGTTTTGACCAGAAGTTGACGGATTTTTACCGCTATCTCAGCAGCAATCACTATGAAGTAGTTCAGATTGAAATCATTAAAGGAGGCGAAAATACCAAGATATTAAAATGAAGAAGTAAAAGAAGAGGAAGTTGGGGAAACAGCTGGAAGAAACAACTCCTGAGAAGTCTGAACTGGACTTACAATGAACGTGCTTAAGAATTTGAAAACAAATACCTTTCGTGTCGGCGCAGGATGCAAAACATTCAGCGCCATGCCAATGAAGAACGTCAGCACTCGCAAACGCTACCGCAGTCAGAGATTTGGCCAAAAGCGATGCTTGCACGATCACTGGACAATCTGAGGCGTGCCGCTTGCACGTCGAAGGTTTGACAAGATGATATGAAGAAGGAGCTGGAGAATGGTCCACGAAAGCGTGTTGCGCCCTGAAGAGAAAGTTGAGAGAGGGCGCAGCGGACGAAATTTGGCCGCAACTATCGCACATGGCCATTCAAACAGTTCGCAGCTGACGGAGACATCCAGCAGATACTACCGCACAAGTCTTCCAAAAGGCTACAAACTCCATGACCGTATCCCAAGACCTGGTGGTGTAGTGTATAATTAGAGTTTTATATGTCGAACAATAGGTAGGAAGATAAATGAAAAGATAGCGTTCATAAATTGGGCTATTGAATTGTCGTTTTCTTTTTGGTAGTAGGATATTTTTTGCTTATCCTATTTCGAAGCGATAACAAGTTTTTATTTTGAACGCATCTATAATTTGGTTGCAAAAGTATTAGAACTTATGGACAACTCATTTTAATTAATAATTGTTATTATTAATTACAGAGGATAAGGCCAGTAACAAGAAAGACCGATTTAGTCTTGTCCGGAAAACGACACTAAACCATGAAAGAAAGATTAACATTGTCCGGTTTTACCCAATAGTGAGCGAAGTGAATTAGCAGACTCGCCGTGGCGGAGCGAAACTTTGAGACCTGAGGCTCAAAGTTTAGTCACAGATTGACGAGCGTTCTGACGGCGTCGCCAATTTCAAGAAGAGCATCAAAGAAAATTTAAGGAGAAAACATATGTCTAAATGATCGGCATTGACTTAGGTACAACAACTTCAGCGGTAGCAGTTTCTTGGGCTGAGGGCTGAGCCAAGAGTATCGCAGACAGAAGGAGCCGCACACTCTATCTGTGAGTGTCGTCTGCATGGTGGAAATCATCGTTGCATGCTTACAGGCGATCAAGCAGTTAACACAAGTCCAGATACAGTTATCTCTATCAAATCTAAGATGGGTACTTCTGAGTTTCTGCTAACGGTGAGAATACACTCACAGAAATCTCTCACTATGATTCTTCAATAGCTTGAAAGGTTATGCTGAAGAATACCTGTGAAAAGTAACTAAAAGCAGTATCTCAGTTCAGCTTACTTTAACGATGCTCAACGTCAAGCAACTAAAGACGCTGGTAAAATTGCTGGTCTTGAGTAGAACGTAGTCAACGAACCAACCGCAGCAGCTCTTGCTTTCGTGTTTGGACAAGACTGACAAAGACTGGTATCTCGACCTGTGGTGGTACATTGACGTATCTATCCTGAATTAGGTGATGTGCTGTGACGTATTGACGCTGCAGGGGATAAACTCGGTGGTGACGACTTTGGTTAAAAATCATCTGACCATGGTAGCGAATTCAGAAAGAAAACGGCATTGACTTGTCAACAGACAAGATGGCCCTTCAACGTTTGAAAAGACGCAGCTGAAAAAGCGAAAAAGACCTTTCTGGTGTGACTTCAACACAAATCAGCTTTACCATTTATCACTGCTGGTGAAGCTGGACCTCTCTGGAAATGACCTTGACTCGTGCGAAATTTGACGATTTGACTCGTGACCTTGTGAACGTACAAAAGTTCCAGTTCGCCAAGCCCTTTCAGATGCAGGTTTGAGCCTGTCAGACGATTGACGAAGTCATCCTTGTTGGTGGTTCAACCCGTATCCCAGCCGTTGTCAGAAAGCTGTTAAGGGGCTGAAACCGGTAAAGAACCAAACAAATCAGTGAACCCTGATGAAGTTGTTGCCATGGGTGCTGCTATCCAAGGTGGTTGTGATTACTGGTGATGTCAAAGACGTTGTCGCTTCTTGACGTAACTCCACTGTCACTTGGTATCGAAAACGCAATGGGTGGAGTGCTTCTACAAAACTCATCGACCACGCAGCACTTCTATCTCCAACATCTAAATCACAAAGTCTTCTCAACACAGACAGACAGCAACCAGCCGCTGATATCCACGTTCTTCAAGGTGAACGCGCCCAATGGCAGCGAATAACAAGACTCGTGACGTTTCCACTGATGATAACCGGCTGCACCTCGTGGTATCCCACAAATCGAAGTGCAACATTCGACACATCAGACAAAGAACGGTATCGTATCTGTTAAAGCCGAAAGACCTTGGAGCTCAAAAGAACAAAACGAATTGTTGTCCAATCTAACTCAGGTTTGACGGACGAAGAAATCGAGTCGCATGATGAAAGATGCAGAAGCCACCGAAGCAGAGAAGAAACGGAAGAAAGAAGCGACCTTCGTAACGAAGTAGACCAAGCAATTCGGTGACTGAAAAGACAATCAAAACTGAAGGTAGCGTCGATGGCACGTGATGCTGCCTGCTGCCTCGATGCTTAAGAAAGCCCAAGAAGACAACAACTTGGACGAAATGAAGCAAAACTTGAAGCATTAAACTAGTGCCCAGGATCAAGAATTCATGAACAAGCTGCAGCAGCAAATGCTCGCTAGTATAGAAGGCGCACAAGCAAATAAGGGAAACGCAGGCGATGAGATGTTGCAGACGGAGAGTTTACTGAGAAGCAACTACAAGTCAGAGAATTTTACGAAGGTTGATGACCATCTGGTAAACCTTGAAAAACGCAGTATTTTGGAATATATCGTAAAAATAATAAAGAACAAACAGCACTTTATTATTTTGAGGATATTATCGTAATAAATTTTAAACCCATTATAAAAGAGAATGGCGATAACGTAAAATTTCAGAGATTTTATTACATCTCAGAAGGTATAGAGGAAAATTGGGAGATGACATACAATTCCCATAACGACAAGTGAGATCGGAGGATTGTACAGGAAGATATTATTATGATTAAGATTACATTATACATGAAGGAAGAAATAAAATTGAAACACTGAAAATGAGATCTTGTTTTGGCTTTAAAATGGCTTAGTTAATACAGATTAAATCCAGAGGTTGCAAACTCGCCCCTGTTTTTCGGTAAACAGAGGATATTATGTATGAAAAAGTATCTTTGTATCATTTATCCTAATTTTTCTCGCGTAGATAACCGTTTTAACAAGTACTTTAGCTCTTGCCTTTGACGTCACGATTGATTATGTCGTTTCAGACTGTCTGATAGTGGTCTCTGAGGATGGTTTTGTCTGTCAACCGACGAAAACACTGGATCAAATAACCTAGAAGATTATTTCGTGTCATTTCGCCAGGAACAGGTAAATAGGACCTGTTTCTGTGATGGGAAATTGATTTTGTTCTTGAGGGATTCTATGAGCAATGTCTTGATTGCAGCCACTTCTTTTCAGCACCTCTTTATTGGCGCAAGTTTGTTGAAGGACACAGTCTTACAGGTACTGGCAAAACTTCTTTTGACTATTTTGAATTTCTTCCACGTGAAAAAATTTCCCCAACTGAAAGTTCTTGTGCAAGATAAACAGATCATTACGGCTATCGGTTTTGGTTTCATCAAGAGTTTGCAGTGAAAGTGATTCTAAGTTTAGGTTGGGTGAGTATCACGGATAATCATTTTAAAGAACAACGAGTATGCAGAAGAGGATTTGATATTTTAATTTCATCAGATGAAGAGTTTATCGGTAGTTGAAGTATAGAAAAATATCCCAAAGATTACTTATAAATTATAGAAAGGAACAAAGAGTTCGGGGAATTGACCGAGCGGAGTTGAATAGATAAACCTCCTAAGAAATAGGATTTTGTCGGTTTCCTAAATTTCAAATGCTTTCTGTTCGCTCTAGTATTTGTATGAACAATACTGAATTTTACGACCGTTTATGTTTGAAAATGCATCTCAAGATGAGATCGGAGAGCCTATCGGAAATTATCTAGGCCATCAACCCAGATAATATCAATATGATCCTGAGCTGAGGACGTAATAAGGAAGTTCAAGAAGCTTATGAAACTTTGAGCGATGAACAGAAACGTGCTGCTCAAGACCAATATGGCGCTGCGGGGTGCCAATGGTGGTTTTGTGGTGCAGGCGGTTTCGAGGCTTCGATGGAGCAGGTGGTTTGGCGGATTTGAAGATATCTTCGCTTCTTTGCGGTGGAGGTGCATCACGTAATCCAAACGCCTT
>BNJU01003510.1_pt1 | contig 39252 bp, 63 predicted proteins | sample 8539281 | NCBI WGS metagenome assembly BNJU01 (sample SAMD00202456, study PRJDB9452) | human saliva metagenome | isolation source: human saliva | place: Japan
GATATGGATTTATTAGTTATCTTGTACTCATACATTATTTACACTCTTCAATTTATTCGCTTTTTTCAGAACAAAAGAATACGCCTGAAACGACTATATTTTCCTTTAGCGCACTCTGTTCCATCATCACCTCTTCCAATGCTATTCGGTTCTATCCGCTTGTAACAGTGACTCTGACTGGCGGACTGGCATTGTACTCATCGGAGCTAAAAAGCATAGAAGCAAACGATGATTCCAATCCAACGTTTTACTTTATTATTGTAACTTTGAGCCTTATTTGCAGCTCCTTTCATACTATTTAATGCATGATGGGATAGAAAGGAGGTCCTTTACGATAGGCTTTGAATTGATGTTTTATATAACTTTAAGTATACATGATTATCTGGTTACTCCCTGTTAAACTTAGCGGTTAGGCTTAATAGCTAAGTTTAGAGAATACGCCTGAAATAACTATATTTATATGAGCATACTCTGTTCTTTCGGTACAATTCCATTGCATTTCTTTTACTATCCTCTCTCGTGTTTGGTTTTATCAGCATAGTGTTATATGTCGCGGAGCTGAAATGAATCATGAAGAGGATTACATTCACTGTCTTATTTGTTTAGTATGACGATTGGTGAAGGATTATTACATTGGTAATATTTTCGATATTTTCACCTCATTCAGGATTGAACTACAACTGTTTAAAAGAAAGGAACTTTATATGCTCGGATTAATCATAGCGTTTATAAGGGCTTGCTGTTATCGCTTTTTCTTCGGAGCATTCAATGCTTCGAAAGGGTTAAAAATGTTTTCAGAAGATTATGGGGCGCCACAAGGCTGCGTATTGTGCATCGGCGAGCACTCACCGGTTTGTCTGTTACAATGTTTATGCCCATTAAACTCAATGGGAATCACTTTTCTTTGATTATCGGTTTCCATCTGCTGTTTCATCGGGAGTTAGTGGGTACATATACCCGAGAAAGATGACGATTTCCGGACACCATCCGTATTTTTCACGATGGTTTTTGTCCTTGTGATTTCTTATTTTCCTGACACCTACATCATTAGTCAAAAACGGGTCTCTCACTGCTATTTCATTTATAATAGAGTGGAAGACCTTTTAGTACTCTTTCACATCATTTGGCTTATATGGAGAATTTCTCATGCTTAGTATAATCATTTTTGTATTGTTTATTGCCATAGTTACCTTCCTTTTCATTTCTACTCACATAGTGAGGGGCCTGAAAGCATTACTCTTTCAGAAAAATCATATGGGTGGTTGGTACTTACTAATCGGTTCATCAATCCCATTGCTCTCTTTATTTATACTAAATATGTTGATTTTTCTCCGTTCGAAACTTTGTGACTCCAATGTGGTTGTATTACGGTATCCTATGCTTTTATCGGTGATTATATTGTTGATAAAGAATCTGGACAAATAAAACTAGCCCCTACCCCTCATTCGTATATCGCCTTTTGCATTTCATTTATTGCGCTTCTGTATAAAAATACTCATTCTCAAGAAGACTGCGTGAGTCTTTTCCTGTTCACTTTCTAGCACCCTAGTTCATTCAAACGTGTCTTTATCCAACCATTTCCACTATAATAAAGACGAAGGCACACTATCCTTTCGGCATCATTTTACGTAATTGGAGATATGATTATGGCTGAAATATTCTTTGTCGTATTATTTATAGGTTTTATTGTTTACTTTTCCTCTCTACCATATACTGGTTGGACTGAGACTGTTTTTATTCTCAAAATCTTAAAGCTGGCTTATGCCTCATTATTGGCGGTGCTATTCTTGCAGCGCTTGTTTTAGTACGGCTTTTATAGTGAGAGACCATTCCTTGGCTTAAACAATGGATTATCCTTCTATGAGCTTATCGGAGGCCTTCCATGCTATATCGGCATTTATCTGATCGACAAAAGAAAAATAAGCAAAAATCCACTCGCCTTTTTCATCCAGCACCATGCTTCTTCCTCGCACTCTACGCTGCTAACCCTAACTAAATTGAAAATCAACAAAGACTCGCTTGCGAGTCTTTTTCCTATTCTAGCACTCTTTTAAGCGGTTTATGGTTAGCGACGAAGCAAATTAACAATCTTTTGAAACCAGACCCTCTCGTTTTTGTAAATTTACATTGAATAGATTTATAAACCCTTAACGAATTTATTTCTTTGGATTCTGCGGAAAAAGTAGTTTGGAGGATAAAACGAAAAAGAATCAGTTTATTGAAAGAATAGTGGGACTAAGCATTGAAAAGCAGATTAGGGGACGTAGAATTTATTCCATACGTCCCCTTTGAGACTAAAAGGTGAGAGACCTAGGCTCGAACCAGTGCTCACCTAACTCTTTCAATAATAAAACTGATTCTGAACTCGTTATCCGCCAATGCACTCATTTCTTCTTATCCAAAGAAATAAAAGCTTCGCTTTATCCTCTTTTTCATAAATCTATTCAATGTAAACTAGCACACACAAAATTTTTCACAAAAAGCCGAGAGATTCTCAGCTTTTTCAAAGCGATTATTTGTTTGCTAATAAGTCGCGGATTTCTTTTAGTAATCTTCTGCAGTTGGTTGCAGCTGGAGCAGCTTCTTCAACTTGATTTTTCTTAGCTAATTCAGCAGCTTTGTTCATACCTTTAATGATTAAGAACAATACAGCGCCAACGATTACGAAGTTGATGATTGCAGCGATGAAAGCACCGATACCGATTTGAGCAGAACCTAAACGGAATGAAACTGCTGCGATATCTCCTGTGTTTGCTACCATAGCGATGATTGGTGAAATGATATCTTTAACCAATGAATCAATGATTGCTTTGAAAGCTCCACCGATGATAACCGCTACTGCTAATTCAACGATATTCCCGCGCATTAAAAACTCTTTAAACTCTTTTAACATAAATATTTTCCTCCTTTGTTTTTTAGGTTAATAATTACCTTAAACAGAATACTAAAATTAAAACTAAAATACAACTAAAAACATTCAGAAATTTACACTTTTCGTACATAATTTTGCGGAGTGTATTTTTCTACTGAAAATCCGACTTCTTCCCCTGCAGCCATGCGAGCCAAACATTCGCCAATCCAGACACCGCTTGTAAGCCCGGAAGAGCCCAAACCACTCGCCACGAAGGCATTTGTCGTGTTTGGAACTTCACCAAAGAACGGTAAAAAATCGGAAGTATACGCACGCATTCCGACGCGTACCCCACTGCGTTTGGCATTTTTTAGACTTGGAAGACTCGCGCACGCTTCTTCGTACATGTCGTTTAACAACTCTTCATCTGGAACCAAATCGAAACCTTGCGTATTTTCATGAGTCGCTCCGACTAAAATCTTACCATCTAGGGAATGGAAGAATATCAATCTCACCGTGCAACATGCACACTGGCCATTTCGACGTATCTTCGGTTGTCTCCAAGGTAAGTTCAATCAACTGCCCCTTTTGCGGACGCACATCCACGTAGTAGCCCAGCGGTTCAAGCAGTTCTTTGACCCACGCACCACTAGAAAGGACCACCGCATCGAAAGCTTGCACCTCACCGCCAAAGCGCACACGGACCTCTTCGCCTACAGCTTCAAGCGTTACTTTTTCTCGGACCACATGAGCCCCGTTCTTTTCGGCCTGTTCTAATAAAAGAGCAACGAGCAACTCGCCGTCCACGCGTCCACCACCGCTACAATAGAGTGCACCGTCTGGATTCGACCAACCCGGAATCACACACGCCACGTCTTCTGGAGTTAAGGCACGCACCTCGCCAATCATCGGCGCATCACGCGTCGCTCACGGCCATCTCTTCGACCTTCGCCAATTGCTTTTCAGTATGCGCGAAAATGTACGCCCCGACTTGCTCATACGGCAACTCACTGGCACCGTCTTCGCGCAACTGATCCATCAACTGCGGATAGTACGCCGCCCCATGTGACACGAGTTGGTACCAGTCTTTATTACGACGTTGCGATAACCATGGGCAAATAATCCCGGCAGCCGCCTTCGTTGCTTGGCCCACGCCCGCGTCAAATACCGTTACATCGATTCCTTTTTTGCTGAGCTGATACGCCGAAGTCGCACCGACGATGCCAGCCCCTACGATTGCTACTTTCTTCGTCATCTTCTTCCTCCTAGCTGAAGTCTCTTGTTTCAAAGTGCCCTTCGCGTTCAAACCATTCCACCACCGTTAACAGCAGCGCCTCTTGTCCACGCGCCGCCATCAACTGTACCCGATTGGAAGTCCACTCGGTTAAATGCCCGGTAAACTAATCGCTGGTGCGCCTGTAATATTGGATAATTGCGTAAACGGTGTGAGCGCCAATGTTCGGTCAAACATGCGCCAAATCACGCTTTGTTGTTCAGGTACACTTAGTTCATCCATATGCTCAACGCTTGTCGCACCGATTCTTCCATCGGGAATTGCTTATGAAGCGGAGCCACATCGCTCACACTCGGCGTTAAAAATCAGTCGTACTGCTCATGCACCTTTTTCCATCGCATGCGCATACGTGTCCCATTCGACAGAGCCGCACTATAATCTTTTGCTAAAATACGTTCCCCTGACTGGTAAATCCCCCAGGTCATCAGTTCCATATCGTCTTTCGTGAACTTGCGGCCAAAACTTGCCTCCATGCCTTGGAACATCGCCGCCGTCTCCACACTATTCATCACATAGTAATTCTTCATCACTTCGACGCCGTCAACGGGCCAGCCAATCGGTTCGATCACTGCAGCCAAGTCCTCTAGAAATTCACGGCCTTGCGAAGCGCCTCCTTAGCTTCCGGAGCGACCACACTTTCAATAGGGAGACTTCTCAATCACGCCAATTCGAAGCGGACGGTTTGGCAGATTGTCCCAGTCTTTAATGAGCGGTGTTAAAAATGGACTATCCTTTTTGCTCGACTTGCATCCATTTCAACAATTCGCGCGTATCACGGACCGTCTTCGTCATCGCAAAATTCACTGCAGCACCTTGCACAGCCACGATAGCTACCAGGGCCGACAGGAATGCGACCCGACTCGGCTTCAACCCGATTAAGCCCGTAAAACTCGCTGGAATTCGAATCGAACCACCTCCGTCACTCGCCCCCGCAATCGGAACGATGCCACCCGCTACCGCAGCCGCCGCACCGCCGCTAGACCCACCGGCATTGCGATTCAAGTCATCACGGATTATTCGCAGTTCCCCAGAGTTGAGGTTCCGTCATATTCTTAAAGCCAAACTCTGGCGTATTCGTACGTCCCGACGATAAAACCCGCTTCTTCCAGACGCTTCACAAAGTTATCCGAGCGGCTCACTGAAATTCCTTCAAAAGCTACTTCCCGCACTCGATGGTTTCCCCTGCTTGATTTTGCCCGAGGTCCTTCAAAAAGAGCGGGCGCCAAACGGTAACCCTTCAAACGAACGCGCCTCCAGCTTCTTCTAGCGCACGTTCGCCTGCAAGTGCGCGACCGCGTTTAAGCTTGGATTTCGTTGTTCAATCTTCTCTAATGTCTCTTGGACTAATTCGCTGGAGATACCTCGCCACTAGCGATAGCCTCTCTCATCTCGATGGCGTCTTTCCACATGGTTCACGTCCCTTCATGTCTTCCTTATTGTACAGTGAAACGGAAAGTCGAGTGAACTCATGCAGCAGGGACCACGTTGATATCGACAGAAAGTGCTAGAATTTTTTGAAACAAATTCCGGAGCGACCTCTGTTACCGTTTACTCCCGACTTTTCCAACGCGATTTTGGAAATCGAAGAAAATATGAAGAAACTATTAGAAATATATAAAAATTAGTAGTAAAAATTTACAGTTGTGATATAATAATAAATATAGATTTAACCGAGAACAGTAACGAGACGGATTTTTGCAAGGGTTGCTCTATGGAGATTTTAGTTACTCTTTCTCACAATTTAATACCTTTAGGAGGAAAAATAATAGAAAGATTTCATCAAAGGAAGACTTTTCGAAGTTACTCTTCGTATTGTTTCATCCCGATGTTATTATTCATGCTGGCCCCTCAATCAGTGGTGAACGCAGCAGACGTTAGTAATAGCATCAGTTCATTGACCGTCTCTCAAGCGAAATTACAGACGGCGGAGCAAACGACCGTTAGATTTACGTTTGACGAACACGCCCAAAAATCAAAGCTGGAGACACTCTTGAAGTGACTTGGCCAAGTTCAGGTACGATTCACGGACTGGATTTAGAAAACAATCAAGTTGACCATCGAAGGGAAATACGTTGGGGACATGGTTATCACAGACGGTTCTGCAAAAGTAACGTTCAACGACGGCATCACTGGCCTTGAGAACGTTCGTGGTTGGGGTGAATTCGAAATCGAAGGTCACAACGACACAGCAACAGACAAAAGAACACGTTGGTAAATTCACCACTCGTGAGTGGAGACAAATCTGTCGACCCTGAACGTGAAGAAAATGGAAACAGGCGAAAACCACGCTCCATTCTACTTAAAAAGCTGGGGACATGCACGCAGACGACCCTGACACATTCTTTGGACGGTGACGATTAACGCAATGAACTTGAAGTGGACGGTGACGTTCGTGTGGAAGACGAAGTGCAAGGCGGACACAAACTTGTGACGGATAGCTTCAGTATCACAACGACTGGAAACAAACCTGGTTACTTTGCCGGCGATACAGCGATTGAAGATTTCAAAAGCAGCGTTCCCAGGCTCAACATTTACAGTGGATGCTTCTGGAAAAATCACGATTACGATTCCAAAGACCTTATCAACAAGACTGGCGTTCTTATTTTCTATCGTACAAAGTAGAAAATGACGCTCAAAAAGACTTCAAGAACAACACGAAAGTTTGGTACCAAGTTAAAGGTGAAACTGCGGTTGTGACACAAGAAGTAAACGCATCTGTTGCTAACATCAATGCAAACGGTGGTGTGGAGACGGAGACCAATCACTTCCAAAGATAACAACAACGAGGCTCCCTACAACAACTACGACTACAACAGAAGCTCCTACGACGACTACGACTACAACAGAAGCTCCTACAACGACTACAACTACAACGGAAGCTCCTACAACGACTACTACAACAGGAGCTCCCTACAACGACAACTGCAGGAAGCTCCTACAACGACTACAACTACAACGGCAGGCTCCCTACAGCGACTACTACAGCAACGGGCTCACCGACGACTACTACAACAACGAGGCTCTACGACGACTACTACAACAACGGGCTCCAACGACTACAACTAAAGCTGAGTCAACGGCTGGTCTACAACGACTACTGAGTCTACAACAGTTTCCAACAACAGCAGGAACAACAACGACTGAGTCAACACTGTTTCTACACAGCAGGAACAACAACGACTGAGTCAACAACAGTTTCTACAACAGCAGGAACAACGACTACTGAGTCTGCAACAGTTTCAACAACTGCCACAACAACATCTGAAGGTTCTTTCCTACCAGAAGGTTCAACAACAGGCGTAACGACAGGCGAAACAACAGATGCAACAACAGTAACACCTGCACCAGAAACAACAACAACGACTGTTACACCAGACCTACCAAACACTGGTACAACAAGTAACACAGCTGTCAATTCTAGCAGGAATCATCGTAACAATCAGTGCGATGTTCGTTCTCGTTTCTAAAAAGCAGAACAAAACTAATCAAACAAACCTATTTAAAAAGCTAGCAGAATTTCTGCTAGCTTTTTCAACTCTTGTCAAATAGTGTTGATGAAGAAATTTAGGAAGGGATTAAGCAACTAATTGTTGCTTAATTCACTTTGTCAGACCCAAACATTTTTGTTATTAAAAATAATCCTGTTTCTAAAGTGGTAATAGTTTCTAAAGCCATGACATTTCTTTTAAGTACTTTTATTTTATTGTTGATTCCTTCAATAGGGCCATTTGTTCTAGTTGGATACTCACAAGTATTTTTGAATATATGGTAAGTAAGTAATTAGAGTCTTTAATACTCTTTTTTAAACCAGGAGATAGGTCTAATTGTGTAGCTGCTTCAATCGTTTCCTTGAATTCTATATAACTCTGCCCTGAATACATTCACGAAGTGAATGTACAACCTCATAATCATTTTTAAGAGATGGATTGTTTTCTAAGATATAATCTACGATTCCTTTTACTTGTTATGAAGCTTTCAAAAAGCTTTATAACGATTATATTTATAGTTCTGAAGTTCATTAGGATTCTTTAAAATTAACTTCCAATAATGTTTTAACTTTCGATATAATTTAGGGTCTTTATAGCGATGCTTATTCATGACACGTGCCCGAGTTCGATTTAGTTCTCTATTTAAGGCTTGTACGATGTGAAAAGGATCAATGATAATTTTAGCGTTAGAAACATTTCTTTTATTAATTGAATGTACTGGTACGTACATGTCGATAGAGATGGTTTTTACCTTTAATCTAGTCTTAGGGCTCAAAACGATAAAAAATATTGTTTCAAACTGTAAGATTTTCTATCTCGTACAACATCGACCAGCTTGTGTAGTGCTATCACAAATAATGAAGCTCATATTACTATCGAAGATTTGACGGATTTAAATTCATCAAAACACAAATGCTCAGGTAAATCGTGTAATGGTTTTAATTGTCAATAATCGTGCTGTATCATCTATAATACGTCTTACAGTATGAACTGAAACATTTGTTTCTTTTTGCGATATAGTTTCAGATACTGTTTCACTAATTTCTGATTTGATTTTCATTTTTAATCGTTTAGAGATATGACAGTGTTTTCTACGATTCGACTAGTATCTGCGGTAAATGAAGAGCCACATTCTCTGCAGAGAAATCTCTGCTTTCGTAGATTTAAAGTAGGCCGGTAGGCCTGAAACAGAAACAGAGAGTGATACGAGATGTTTTTCGTGCCGTTTTAACTGATATTATTATTTTTGGTAAACACATCCTACAAACGGTACAAAATTCTGGGTTATGCGTATATGTAGCTGAATAAAATAACGATTTTTCTCTTTTAAATACCTTCTCTGAATTTTATTATCCCCAAATAATGTTTTTTATCTTTGATTTGTAGCGTAGCTTCTAGTATATTGTTCATATGGTCATCATCCCTTTTTGTATTAGGGTTTAGGAGCTTTTTAATATAATGGATGTTGGCCTTTTATACTCTACTAAAATAGGGTTGGTGGAAAATTTCCATCAACCCTAAAAATATCAGAACCCTTTTTGCGCTTCCCAGTATAGAAAGTACATATCAAACGAGATGTTAAATTTAGTTATTTTTACGTAATAGGTTGATCTCCTTTTCCATATCGATTAATATAGCCCTCTTCGACGAGTTTTTCAGCATATTTTTCAACGGTTGCTTTGCCTATACTTGGGACTAATTCCATGATATCTGATTTAGTAAACTTACCCAATTTTATTGACTGCTTTTCTAACCAACTCAATAGAAGGGAGCTTTTTCATCTACATAGTCAACTCTCTCTTCAAAAATCAATATAAGCTGCTAATATTGTTCTTAGAATATATTTTATAAAAGAGTCACATCTTCTTGACCTTCATACCAATTCAAACCACTTTTCTTAAAGATGAATAATACCCGTCTTTATTTTGCTCAATTTTACTCTCTAAACTAATGTACTTCCCAATCACATACCCTTGTTCTATATAGAAGAAGTGTCGTTAACAATCGACTCATTCTACCATTTTCCATCATTAAATGGATGTATACAAAGAAAAATCATGGATAAATATCAGGGATTAACAACAACGAATCTACTTCATGTTTATCTAAAAGCTTTATTAAGCTCTCTACAAAATGTCTTCAATTGCTTTTCGGTGTCTCATATGGAGGTAATGGCTTAAATATTTCTATAACATTACCATTTTTGATCCTGTTCAACGATAGAATTTTTGAGTGTTTTTATATCTTCCTCCAATTCCTTTTTCACTATATTTATACAATTCTCTATGGAGTTGTAAAAATATAATTACTATTGATAGGAATATATTCATAACTTTCATGGATTACATTTAAGACGTCCCTATATCCTAAAAATTTCTTCCCTCGTCTCTGTTTCTCGGTGTTGTTTTCTGAGCCATTAACTCCTTAATTCTCGTTGTTGTCGTGACAATTCCTTCTATTTTATTAGAATCTTCCACACTTTGAACTTTAGCGATTTCTACCAATTTATCTAAAACGGCAGGTTTTTGTTCCAAAAACAGCTCTTGTTTTCCTTTATGTTCATGTATTTTTGGTTAGAAGATTCACTACTTCAACATCCCATTGACTTTAGCGATAATTTTTTTCATAATCAAAAAACTCTCATTCGCCTACCTCCTTCTTCTTTCTCCTAATTATACATCGTTTTTAGGCGATTTAAAAGTAGTTAGGCGATTCTATCCACCTTCAAGCACCTCTCCCCCTCCATCGCGGGATTCCAAATGCAATAAGACGTCTGTGAAGTTAAACCTGTTTTCATTGACATTACACTCGCTTACTGAGAAGCTCAAGAAAAGATGACAAAGAGGCCTGCGGATGCTATTTGCCCACTTATTAAAGCTTCTGTCTTACTCCTTTTTCTCCTAATATCCCCTCAATTTTAGGCGATTTGAAAACAAGTTAGGCGATTCTATCCACCTCCAAGCACCTCTCCCCCTCCGCCGCGGGATTCCAAATGCAATAAGACGTCTGTTCAGTTAACCCTGTTTTCATTGCCCTTATACTCGCTTATTTAAAGGCACAAGAAAAGATGACGAAGAAACCTGCGGATGTTATACAAACCGTAACGTGTATAGCATTACATGCGAATTAGTTGGCGTTGGAATTTATTCCTTACGCCAACTTTGAGGCTGTAAAGGTGAAAGACTCTTCGAGGCTCGAACCGGTGCAACGTTATGGTATGTATAACAAATATATCCGCAAGGTTTCGAAGTCATCTTTTCGGACCTTTGGTCCACTTGACCATCTCTTTTGTTACGAGTATAATTACCCTTATGAAAAAAACAGCGATTAACTTAACAGACGGGCCGATTTTGCGGTCCATTATTGCATTTGCAATCCCAATTATAATTTCAAACATATTCCAGCAACTATACAACACTGCCGATATCATGATTGTAGGGAGGTTCCTTGGGCAGGACGCGCTGGCAGCGGTTGGAGCCACAGCCGCCATCTTTGAACTCATCGTCGGCTTCTCGCTTGGAGTCGGTAACGGGATGGGTGTTATCATCGCACGCTATTACGGGGCCAATAACCACCGCCTCTTGAAACGTGCCGTTGGAGCAACTCTTGTCATCGGAGCCTTTCTTAGTCTCCTTGTGGCCATTATCGGAAGTTTCGGCATGTATCCTCTCCTTCAGTTTCTTGGAACGCCTGAGAGTATCATCGACCAGTCGTATGAATATATCTCGATTGTCGTAATCGGTATTGCCGTGACCTTTGCCTATAACCTCTGTGCGGGTCTGCTTCGTGCAGTTGGCGACAGTCAAGCGGCACTCTACTTCCTGATTTTCTCGGCGATCGTAAATGTGTTTTTAGATATCTTACTCATCACAACGTTCAACATGGGTGTTGCGGCAGCGGCGATTGCGACGATTATCGCACAAGGCTTATCGGCCGTCCTCTGCTTTTATTTATATTAAAAACGCGCCAGCTTCTTGATTCCAGCAAAAAAGTGATTTCGTACGTGACGACGGAATTATACATGGACTTACTCAGCCAAGGACTAGCCATGGGACTCATGTCGTCCATCGTATCGATTGGATCCGTGATGCTTCAATCTTCTATCAACGCACTCGGACCAGTCATCATCAGCGCGCAAACTTCGGCACGACGCATCTTCGCGTTCTCGACACTCCCATTCGCGGCGATTGCGGCAGCGATGACGACGTTCACTTCGCAAAACTTCGGGGCGAACAAACCGCACCGGATCGCGAAAAGGCATTCGTCAGAAGTCTCGTAGCGTTCGGCGGGCGATTCTGGTAGTGCATCTTCTTGTTCTTTTGCAAGTCCTGCGTTAAATGAACTCATCTCTGGTTCAAGCGACCCTGTACTTCTGGACAACGCGGCGCTCTACAACCGTATCGGGTCAGCGTTCTATATCCCGCTTGCGCTTCTATTGATTTTACGAAATAGTTTGCAAGGGCTAGGGCAAAAGGTAACGCCATTGGTTTCGAGCTTTATTGAGTTGGTGGGAAAAGTGCTTTTTGTCATCTTCATCATTCCGCACACTGGCTATCTTGGAGTTATTTTCTCTGAGCCGATTATCTGGTGTTTGATGGCGATCTATCTTTCATATGCCTTCTTACGTCATCCGCTTATTAAAGAAGTAAAGGCATGAGATTTTTTAGAAAAGCGACAAAAAAATACCCTCGGTTTCTTCATAGCGTTGATGGTAAGGACACCGGGCCAAGTCTTCGTCTTGGCTCCTACCAAGCTTCAAACTGACTCTACGGGTCTTACCCTAGAGTCAGTATTTCACATTGGTTGTTCTTCCTTACCATTCACACTATAGAACCGAGGGGTTTTTGTCTCTTTTCAGCGCTTCTTACTCTGAGAGATGACGCAAAAATGCTAATAGTGCTCTCTACTTCGGCTAATCGGCACAGAGGGAAACTTCAAGTTAGCCAGTGCTTCAAAAGGATGCTGTCGTAGAGAGTGTGCTACTGGAAGATTTTTAGGTGTTGTTGGATTTCTTTTTGGAAATCCACAGCACCTCTTTTTTTACCAAGATTTTGGCGTATAATGAAGGGGAATAAACAGAAAGCGGTGATGAGATGGGACAACTTACAGAACAATTAAGACAGAAGTTTGTGGATGTGTATGGCACAGAGCCGGAGGCGAGCTTCTTTGCTCCGGGGCGCGTGAATTTAATCGGGGAACATACTGACTATAATGGCGGGCACGTGTTTCCTTGCGCAATTACGCTGGGGACTTATGCGTGGTGAAGCCACGGTCGGACAAGAAGCTCCGTCTCTATTCGGACAATTTTTCGAAGGATGGTATACGCGAGCTCGATATGACCGACCTGGCATACAGGGGCAGTGACTCGTGGGCGAACTATGTCAAGGGCGTTTTCGTGTACTTGGCGAACCTCGGCTTTGCTTTTCCGCACGGCATGGACATCGCATTTTACGGAAACATCCCGAACGGCTCGGGTCTCTCATCGTCAGCCTCATTCGAGCTGCTCGTGGGCGTCATCGCTCGCAAAGTATATACTCTAGACATCGACACGCTGGGTCTCGTGAAGGTTGGAAAACGGGTGGAAAAATGACTTTATTGGTGTAAATTCCGGCATCATGGACCAGTTCGCTGTAGGGATGGGCAAGAAGGACCACGCCATCTTTCTCGACTGTGCAACGCTGGAGTATGAACTCGTTCCAGTGACACTCGGCGACTATCGTATCGTGATTATGAACACGAATAAACGCCGCGAACTGGCCTGATTCGAAATACAACGAACGCTTTGCCGAAACGCGCATTGCCTTGAAGGAACTACAAGAACACGTGGCTATCGAAAGTCTGGGAGACCTCACCCTCGATCAGTTCGATGAGTTGAAGCATCACCTATCTAGCGAACTCTTTGTGAAACGTGCTCGTCATGCCGTTAGTGAAAACGAACGGACGGTGCTTGCGACTCGTGTTTTAAAAGAAGGCGACCTCGCTCACTTCGGACGTCTGATGAACGAGAGCCATCTCTCGACCGAACTCGACTACGAAGTGACCGGAAAGGAACTAGACACACTCGTGCATACTGCTTGGGAACAAGCAGGGCGTCATTAGCGCTCGTATGACGGGTGCGGGATTTGGCGGCTGTGCCATCGCATTGGTGCATAAGGACCATATTGATGCCTTTAAATCCAACGTTGCCAAAGTTTATACTGAAGAGATTGGCTACGCCCCAAGTTTCTATATTGCGGAGATTGCGGACGGGGCACATTAATACAAATAAGAAAAGAGACAAAATTATTCCCTCGGTATCTTTCTTCCGTGGCTTCTGTTGCCCTTTTTGGATATCTTCATAGTAAGAAATAACTGTACCGGCAAGAGCCTAGGGTCTCTTTGCCTACCGAACTTCAAAGGACGTCATGTTGAAGAGCCAACTGACGCCCTAATTCATTTCGGTTACACTCGTTATTTCCATTACTATAGAATCCGAAAGGCCCAGGAAGCCTATTTTATTATGTTCTTCTTTAATGTGTACACCGCAAGAAAAATTAAATAGTGTCCTTCTCCTCAGATGATTGGCGCTGTATCATGCTTCAACGCACCTACTCCAAAAACACCTCTTTCTTTTACTAAGAATTTATCGTATAATAAAGTTGACTAGACGGAAAGCGGTGATGAGAGATGAGCAATTATTTAAAAATTAAATCAAGATAGATGGAATAATGTAAACAACGACTATACTGAGCCAGTGACACATGAAGAATTAGAAGAAGCTAAGAAACATCCAATTTCTGTTGCCTTAACGGTGGAAAAAAAAGTTCCGGAAGAATGGTTTGAAAAAGCCAACGGGAAAAAGCTATTAGGGTTAGCTTGTGGCGGCGGACAACAGGGGCCAGTTTTTGCCTCAAAAAGGTTATGATGTCACCATAATGGATTTTTCGACATCACAATTACAAAAAGATGAAATGGTTGCTAAAAGAGAAGGTTTAACAATCAACACCGTTCAAGCCGATATGACAAAACCATTCCCATTTGAAGATGAAACCTTTGATATTATTTTTAATCCTGTTTCGAATGTCTATATAGAAGATTTAGAAAACATGTATAAAGAAGCCGCTCGTGTATTGAAAAAGGCGGGCTACTAATGGTCGGGTTTATGAATCCTTGGATATACATGTATGACGCTGACGTTGTATGGGACAAACCCGATGAGGAATTACTGTTAAAGTTCTCCATCCCTTTTAATTCAAAAGAGCTTGAAGAGGCCGGCAAAATCACCATCAATCCAGAATACGGATATGAATTTAGCCATACGCTAGAAACTCAAATTCGAGGGCAATTGAAAAACGGTCTCGCGATGATTGATTTTTATGAATCGTGCGACAAAAGACATCGATTATCCCGTTATGGCAATGACTATATTGCTACGCTCTGCATGAAACTATAATGTGATGGAACATCATCGTGCAAATCGCGGACGGCGCACATTAAAAAATAAGAAAAGAGCATTGGATGGTCAAGATCCAATGCTCTTTCTGGTTTTAGTAGAGTATTTGCTGAACTCTAGCAAGAAAAAATAGTTGTCTAAGCACCAGAACGTTAGACTCTATCTAACGAAAAAAGAGAATTGAATCTCACACTGCCAATGCCCTTTCTGGCTTTAGTGTTGTGAAATATTCACACCTACACTATAGCATACTTATTTTTATTATCAAGGAAATAGATTAGAAAAGATACCTAGGCTCTTGCCGGTACGGTTATTTCCTTTACTATGAAGATATCAAAGAGGCGAAAGGAAACCTTCGGCTTATTTTTGTTATGGTTGTACGGACACAACTTCGAGCTCGCCCTTTTCGTTCTGAAGAACTTTAAACATAATGTCGTCGCCTTCTTTCAGCCCGTCTCGGTGCTTCGAGTCCATCAACAGCGTGCCGAAGCATTGGTTGCCTTCCACGCGCGAGATGCGGACCCATAAGCGCTCGGGATCCTTTGTCTTGTCTTCGTAGTAGAAAGCTACGCCAAAGTCATCGGGATGCTCGCGGCGGCGGAATCGGTCGAGTCCTTGGAACGAGCGTGTCTCTTCTTTTTCTTTGCTCTTCGTGTCATAGACTTCCGCAATGACGCGTCTTGCACGGTCAACAATATACGGGTCCACTTCAATCCATTTCATTGAACAGAACTCGCAGTCATCGAGGTTCGCTAGACGAATGAGATACATCGTCTCTTCTGGAATCAATCGCATATCTAGCGTCGATTCGCCTTCTTTTGCAATCCATAGCGGTTGGAACGATACGCCAGCCTCCTCGTCGATATATCCGTAGAGAACAAGCCCCGTGTCGCCTGCCTGGGCAATTTCTGGCATCACGTCTTCGATGAGCGCTGCGCAGCGAACGTAGACGAGTTGATGGTAGAAGCTACGGAAAGAGGCGTCTTTCACTTTTTGCATTTGGCTTGCGATTGGAATTTCATTTGGGAAGAGTTCGCCTTTGATGTCGAGTCCAGGCGCAAATCCGCATCGATCAAGCCACTCTGGACTTGTCACCTCTGGAATCGGTTCGGCGTGGGCCTTGGAGGCGAAACGCTCTCTGCTATCGGCCACGATGTCCACCGGCAGATCCAGATTCACATGCTCCATCCATTTCCAACGATAATCGTCCGGCAAATGCAAGAGGAGAATCTGCGTCTTCCCTTCATGCTCGTAAATGTCCAGCACCTTGAAGTGGCTGTCGCGGTTAGCAACGTGTAGTCCCCAGTTGGTGCCGTGCTCCGCCTTCGTCAAATCAAAAAGGTGGTTGGATAAAATGCTGAAACGGTGCGTTGTTACCATGCCTCCCACGCGACTCGTCGCATCGGTAAAAGGCAGCGTTACGGACAATCTGCCCCACCTTGAACTTTGCCGCTTCTTCTGGCGTTAGGTTGATGTCTCTAGCAAAGAGCTGCAATCCCGGCAGCATCTCATTCATTAGTTGTTCGAGTTGTTGTATTTCTGTCATTCTACTTCTCCTGTCTTACCACAATGCACGTTCTAGTGTGTCGTTCTCGTACGGTTGGAGGTTCACTACGGCAGACTTGATCGTTCCATCCGCGTTCTTTTTCGTCTGTGGCTCTGACTCGCCGATTAACAGCACATTGATTCCTTCTTTTTGGCAAATACGATCACCGATGTACCTGATTCAGACACGTAACACTCCACGATTTCGTAAGAGTCGCCTCCTTTTTGGAAAGTCAGCCCTGCCCACTTGAAGTTCGCCTTCTCGCCATCGACAGTAGCATATTTGAAAAGCTGGTCTGGAACGGCTAAATCATAGTACTCACGCTGCGTCGCTGGACTCGTGCGCTCATAGATTTCGCCTCTTTTACGCGCGTAAATCGCCATCGCATCCGCAACCGATTGATTCGCAGAAGCCTCAGAGGTTGCTTTCCATGTCGCATTGTCGGTAAAGCCTTTAAGTAAATCAGCGTCCTTCACGACTTGGAAGGCAGCTTTTGCAAGTGTCTCACGCGTCACATTTGTCGCATGAAGAACGATCGGCTCGCCGTCTTCGTATCCAAAGAAGAACGCCTCTTTCTTCGCAGCGTCCAGATACGCTTCCACCACCATCACTTCGTAGTCGTTTGAGTCCACAACGCCCATCATATTCCATTTGACCTTATCGCCATTGATGGTCGCAGCATCCAAGTGAATCGCTTCGTGCAAGGCCTCGAAATGCTGCCCAGTAGACGCATTCCACCGCTTCATAAAGTCGCTAAACCCAGTCGCATTAAAACGAACCAAGAGCTCCAAGTCCGAATAGGCATAGTCGATGTCATCCTTATCGCTTGGATATTGCGCAAACATCTCGTCACGCACCTTCTTGGCCGCGGCTAATCCTTCCGTAATATCGGCATCCTTGGCCGCCACATTATACGATAAGAGCAACATCTCAAAATACGTCGCGTGCTCAGTCTGGGCTACAGTCGTCGGTGCCACCGTTGTCGCCTCGAACCGTCGCCTGCGCCGTTGTCGTCACCGCCTCTTCTGGCTTCTTGTTGCATGCCGCAAAGCGCCAATACACAAAAACGCCGATGCTAGGATTTGTCTTTGCTTCATACTCTCCTCCAATCATGAAAACCTTCTCTATTCAAGATTATTATAGCATAGGTGGGAAAGAAAAAGCATTGGAGGGTTAGTCCAATACTTTGAGATTCGGAAGAAAAATTACCATCATAAAATTTATGAAACTTTTAAGACCTACTTTCATATTTTCATGTCCATTTTTTTACAACTACTAAATTTCAATTCTGGAACTAAATAATTTTAAGTTCTGTGTTGTATCAATAAATTTAGCTCCCATCTTTTTATCTTTTTATGACTATCTTCTAAAGTAAATGAACTTTCTTCTTGAAGTAAAAATTTGACTTCAGTGATTTCATACGGTTCTTGGAGTTTTTCTCCTCTATCAGATATTTTTTTCTTTAGCACTAAAATAATTATTAGTTCTAGATTTGAAAATTCCTTTGTTTTTAGAACTTAAAAATTTTAAGTTCTGTGTTGTATCAAGATTTTTACCCTTTTTATTGTCTTATGTAACTATCAATTAAAAAGTAAAGTTAATTAAATTTACTTCTTGAAGTCAAAATTTTTGACTTCAGTGATTTTATACGATTTTTCAGACACTTTTTCAAAACTTAATAAATTTTTATGTTCAGTTTCGGATCAATCTTTTTAACTCTTTTTTATATTTTTGAAAGTAAAAATTCCAATTCATATTTCCTATCTTAGTAAAATTAATTATTAGCCAGAAAATAACTTAGCCTACTGATATTTTTTACCAGTAGGCTATACTTCATTCCATTAATTCATTTACTCTTTGCTGCACCACATCATAATCATACCCAGCTTGTTCTAAGCGTTTCTCGTCTTTTCTTCTCCATTACCCCAGTCTCCTTGGATAACTTCGGCCGCAATGGTGTCCAGATAGTCCTTTGTATATAATCCATGTTCGCACAAACTTTTTGTCGATCTATTTTCTCTATCCTCTTGATTCCCAAATAACTCTTCTTGTTTTTCATTATTTAGCTCCCCGCTTTCTTCGGCTAAAATACGATTAACTTCTTTTTGTATCCCAACAGCATCATATCCAGCTTCTGTTAACTGTTTTACACGCTCTTCACCATTACCAAATTTTCCTTCGATTACCAACCGACAAATGTGCGTCGGTGTATCTTCATTTCTTGAAATGATTCTCTCCTGTTCAAATTTCTGACCATGATTTCCTAATTTGAATAATATAATCCAAGCTTTATCGCCTAAAGTAGCAAAATACTGCATTCGTTCGACAAAATAAGCTTTCACACTTTCAGTTGTACCGCCATGTAGTTCCATACTACGGTGTGGGCAAGTTGTTGGAACGAACTCATGGTGCAATCTCACCGTATCTGCATTGATAGGTAATCCATAAAATAGTAAATCTTCCGTTGCTTGTGCTAAGGCAACATCCTCATTGGCCAAGAAATTCTCATTACTTACTTTTAGACTTTCACAAACCTCATAGCCAATTGAACGACAATTACTCCACCAATCGCCTGTATGATAACCGATATCCGTTGTATTTAGTACTTGCGCAATCATTCTGCGGTTACAATAATAGTGTGCAATACCAAGTGATTTATCTCTTCCTCTGAGCCAATCTACATACTCCTTAGGATTCATTCTTCCTGCATCATTATGAATTACGACAAAATCAATTGACACAAGTTTCCCGCTATCTGTCATTAATGGATCAATAATTTTCTCTACCATTCTTTTCTTCCTCCTTATGATTCATTTGCTCTAAAATCTTCTGCAATTTTTCTGGAATTGGAAGTCACTAGCAGTAGCATTCTCAAGAATTGAAATACATTGCATAAATAGAAAAAGATAACAGCAGCTCTCAATACACTCGCATGCCCAAGAATATATATATCCAAAATATTCGCTACTCCAACCAGAACAAAGATAATAATCTTTCTAGCAATTCCTTTAAAACCTACTGCACTTGATAGGCGGTGTTGATCGATAGCACTTAAAACACCAGTAATATAATCCAGCACGATGAAACAGATAAGTGCATACAACAGTCCATCCATTCCACCTAAAAACCACCTAGTAATCCGCCTATGATTGAAAGTACTCCTCGCAAATCAAACTCTTTCATAACAGTTCCTCCTTTCGTTTCTTCGTTTTTATGTATTACGAAAGAAATCTCTGGCTGCATAAATCTTTATACAGCCGAGTTAAAAAGCTAGCTTCTAACAGATTCCTTTCGTTATCATTAGTGATTTCTCACTAATTGTTTTACCTAACCAGTACTTCGAAATTATCAGTAGTTACTCAACGATTATTTTTCTTTTCTTATCGTTGAAAATCTGTGTTTCTTTGCGTTGGATGTATTTTTGCACTTTCTGTTCATTAAACATATCAATTCCTTGTTTTTCGAACAGATGTGCATCAAAGCAATTTTTCATTGCACCGCGTGTAGTAGCTTCATCCAAGTTATCCTCAGGATGTGCAATAACTAATCGTTTTGATTTCCCGTCGCTTCCTTTGAATCCTAAATAGAGCTCTGTAGTTGTTTTTGATTCATTTGCCATTATTTATTCCTCCTTTCATTATTAGTTGTTATCGTGTCTTGTACGAACCACAGTATCACAATACGTCATCGCTTCTTTAGCAAAGGGTATCAATAGCTCTGATACTGCCATGATTCCCTCATGAGTTGCACCATTCTTCAAGTTTGGAATACTTTTGAATTTCTTCACTTTTCCTTTCTCCGCATCTTGATAGAATAGTTCTAGTGTTGCTTTATTAAATGTTTCTGCCATGATGGCTTCCTCCTTATTTGTTTAATTTGTTTTTGTAGCGTCATGACTTCTACACCTATAAGAACCGATTTAGGGCATTAAATGCTATGCTCCTCGAGAAATTTTTTTAACTTTTTTCGTATGGTTGAAATTTCCTGCTCAATTGCTCGTCTACTACGACCCACACGAATTGCATACAGTTTCACCGTTTCATTACTTTCTACCATCCATTCCAACGTTTTTAGTTGGTTAGATGTTAGTGTGGTAAAGAAATCATGATAAGTATCTTCTACTTCAAACCAGTACTCATCCTCCATCGTCCCTGTCATCCATTCGGGAGTTAATGCCACTGTCTCTAGATTTTTCTTCGTAATAGTATGCAAATAACTCCAATACAGTTTACGTTTAAAGTACGACCCAAATTGGTTTCGCTCACTAATATTGCCAAGAGGATTCCCAGTCGTTTCTTGATAACATTCCATTAAAAGAATTCTTCCTTCTTGTACAAAATCATCAAAATAAGGATTCTTTTTATTGAGATTAATGCGCTGCAAAACGTTGTAAATCACTCCTTCGTAGTACTCAAAGAGTAATGCTGTATTTTCTTCTGTTTCTGTCCATTCTTTCATTGTTTTCTCCTCCAAAAAAATAGATTCGAATCAGCAACTTCAGTGCTTAGAGTAACGCAAAAAGACCTTCTCTGAAAACCAGAGAAAGTCTATGAAAAAGGCAATAATTCCATTCGAACACAATAACGGAAATATGACGAATATTTTATGATAAAAATATGCATAAATAATAAAAATAGTATAGAAAACAGTAAAAACGGGTGTAAAATAAAAGAAAAAGTATTAGGAGGAAACTAATATGAAAAACGATTACTATCGGTTGTTGGGAGAACGATCGGTCACCACTAATGTCCAGTTCGGATTATCCGCTGATGACGAAAAATGTTCTGTTACTGTATGACCTGACGTCATTTAAAACAGACATGAAAAGTGCTGTCTTTTATAAAGACGGGCGCTGCGTTCTGACGTCACGAACTACACGTGCCCTATTCAGCGACCTGGAGATGCAATTTGGCATGTCCTATGCTCAATCCAAAGCAATTACTCAACTCTTAACACGTATTTCTACGAAAGTACCGTATGCCATTAACGAACTCCTCTATTTTGAAATTAAAGATAAGGCATGTTCCCATTCTCATTGGTGTGCCTTTCATCATCTTACACAAACCATTCAAGAAAATCGACAGACCTCTTTAATACTGTCAAATTGCCTTCAAATCATTCTTCCCTATTGTCAAAAAACAGTCGAACATCAACTCGCAACCTACCGCATCATTCAGCACGCTCATGAAACTATTGCTTGCTCTATCATTGATAACCTTATGCACGCTACCGTTGACACACAACGAAAGCAGAGAAATAACTAGCGTTCCATTCCATAAACCCACAGAATTCTTTTAAGAACACTAATGTCATTAAATGATACCATGCATTTAATGCGAAATGTATTTTGCGATTATATCGAACATCATAAGAGTATTTACATGGATCCTGAGATTTGAAAAAGTTGAGGAAAATGAAAAATAAAAAGTGAGCCACCAGCTAAACTGGTGGCTCACCTTATACTATAATTTTATGCAAAGATTAAATTAATCGAGAGTGTATCAATATTATCCATTTAGGAAGTACTTCCATTAATTTATTGATATTCTTTAGTCTATTTTTCATTTCTTTATTAAGTACAGATTTGAAATCTATATTTTGATTAATTTCATCAATATAAGGAATTACTCTGATTGACTTTCTGCATATGAATAAATAAATTTAATCATTATTTCTAAACTTTTGAAACCTCAAAACTCAGATTTTTAATTTCTGTACTTTCAAAAGAAAGATTAATTTTTATCAAATTAATCATGGTAACTTATACTTTAACATAGTTTTTGTTATACAACTAAACTATCAAACTTTAAGTCTTTAAAGTCAAGCAATATTTCAAAAATCGATAGCAATGATAAGTAATGCATTTGAAAAGTCTTCTGATGCTCTTTTCTGAACTGCCATGAGCTAAATCATTTTCTAATACCAGTGAGCTTATTTAATTTTTCTTAATAGTATAATACTTGCTTGGTTCATTAAACATATCTCTTATTATACTAGTATGTATATAGTTATTAAGTTCTATAATATCTACAAATTTTTCATTAATTAAATTTCTAGAATCATTACATAATCTCTTATACTTTACTAACAAAATAGGATAGGTCATCTTTTTTTATTGTCGACCCCACATACATATGCTTAATTAATAATTTCAATTTACTTCTATTACCATTAGTAAAATTAAACAATTCACGTGATATTAATTTCTTTTATATATCATTATTGTATGTTCAATAAAAGCATCAAATCCCACAAAAATTGTAAAAAGGCAAGTTTATATTTTTCAGATTTATATAACATCCATGATTCCGCTATAAAATCTTCCCACGAATATACAGTTTCACAATATTTCACCAAACATTTTATATAACTATTAGAACACAAATCATCCCACGGTATGCCTTTATATCTGTCATACACAAAAGTCATTTCAATACATTTTGTATCTTTATATTCTACTACTTCAAAATGAAGGCCCTCGACATATGTTTTTAAATCAATACTATCTGCATATCCATTCATGTCCATCATAAATTCAGGATCTGAAACACTAATTATGTTTTTGGAAATCTATATCTTTTTCAATATCATTTTCAGAAGTAATACTTACTCTAGCATGTACATTCCATCTGTCAGTATTGTTAATAAACTCATTTTTCTTCAACGTATATAAACTTTTGTTTCTGTAGAATTAAAAGTCAAAATCTGCTCCATCACCTTTTCGACTAAATCATTCTCGGTTCTTAACGAGTTAAAACCTTCCCTAAAAAGCAACTCCATTAATACTGATTTGAATCTTTTAACACCTGATTTTTAGTTAATACTTTAGTGGAAATATTAAATTTATCTTGTAATATTTGCTTACGTAACAATTTGTATTTTTTTCAGTACTTATACCTTTTTCCACAAACATATTCTTGAATATCATTATAATCGATTTCGCTTTCATCAATATCAATAATTTGAATCGCTTTTTAGGTAACTATCTGTGCTTTCCCGGATCAATCGTCTTTTTAATTTTGCTACTAAAATTTCCTTTCCAATTACGGATATTCATTTACTTCTCCTCCATGATTGTGTCTGCTAATTTAAAAAGTTTATTTGATGCGAATTTTATTTTTATAATCTATTAACCAAAGTGTAGTTTCCTGAATGCCGTTTAGATTTAGGCTATTAAAAATAGAATTTTATATTTTCTTTCTTTAATCATATCTACTTTTTAGCATCGATAAATGATACGAAACTTTCAAATCATATGATCTAGTTTACCTCCTAACTTTTTCGGCTGTTAGAGTATTGCGCAACTAATTCTGATTAAGGTAGCATGCCTAAGGTTGCATTACTTCTAAACGTTTCCAATATTTTTATCACTTAAAAATATATTAAACATTAACCCGGTAGAATAATTTTAGAAACTAATGATATTTTAACAAGTATATTATTAAGTATATCATTTTATCCGAGTACTTACAGCAGAAAAATAAGTATATTATTCTATTTTTGAATATAAAAACATAAACTACCCAATCATTCAAAAATTTGAATGTTCGAGGGTGTTACTTATTTCATTCTTTCTAACTCTTTGATAATTGGCTCATAATCAACTTTTAGAATAGTCGGTAACATCTACTTCGTAAAGTTTACCCATTTCAAAATGATTATAATCTCGTGCTTCAATAATCTCAGCAAAATTCTTCTTTCGTAATAAGCTGATCTGCTGCAGTTCTATCTTCAAGAGTATCACCGTAATGATAGTGACTCAAGATATAGCTCAAATGACGATCTTCTGAAAGATCTCTTTGAATACGCCGATTCCATAACGTTTCAAAATCACATACCAATCGAATTGTTATGATATCGTATTTATACTTCGTAGATAGTTTCTCTAATATCGGCTTTTTGTTTATAAGAGAATGGATATTCCGTTAATATAAATTGCTTTCCAATCTTCATATATAACTCTAACGCCTGATAATAGTAATCCCATACCACTTTTTCTAACTCAACCTTCTCTTCCAACGTATTATAACCAATATTATCAGCCAAATTTTCTTTTAATTCATCAGGTGAAACTGTGTACGTTTCAGGAAGTGCCTGACAGATTAGTCGACTTAAATAGTTTTTTCCTGTTGCAGGAGGTCCTGCAAGAAGAATGAGATACTTTTTCATCATAATCATCACTACCCAACATTTATTGGTTGATTTTTATTCATGAATAAACCTATTTTATGTTTCACGATTTCTTTCACTTTTTGATTGGCTGGAATGATGTTATAGCGTAGAGATTTATTGACTGGTGTTTCAGCAAAACAGTCTTTTGCTTGTTGCGTCCAGTTTACTAATAACTCTGTTCCTACATTAAACTTGCGAATTCCGTTATTAATTAAATCTGGATAATCTTCCTCTTTAACACCTGTACCACCATGAATCACGAGTGGGACATCGACTACACTATGAATTTCCTTCAATAATGGGATTTTTACATTTGTTTTCGACTTAAATTGTCCATGATTTGTACCGATTCCCACCGCTAAAACATCGACACCTGTTTCTCTTACAAAAGTAACAGCATCGGCAGGTCTGGTATATTCTTTATCTTCTTCTGATACAGAAATACCTTCTTCGGTTCCTCCAATTGTTCCTAATTCTCCTTCAACCGATACCCCACGTGCATGGGCAAATTCTACAACTAGTCTTGTTTTTTCAATATTTTCTTTGAATGGAAGGCTTGACCCATCAAACATGACACTCGAATAACCTGCTTCAATGGCATCCTTAATCGCATCAAAGTCTTTTGCATGATCAAGATGTAAGGCCACATCCACTAGCATTGAGTTAGCCAATTCCTTTACAACTGCAACAATGATGTTGTATCCAATATACTTTGCAGTATCAATACTTGTTTGAATGATAATAGGACTACCCATTTCCTTTGCTGCTCGAATCATATCTGGAAGCATTTCTAGGTTATGCATATTAAATGCTCCAATTGTCATATTTAATCGTTCTGCGTCTTCTGTTACTTCACGAACTGTCTTATACATCATTTTTTCCTCCATTTCATCACTACCGCGAGAGCGTCAGTTTCTTGGCAAGATTTCTCATGTCATCTAACTTATTCATGTAATAGTCGATTCCGGCATCATCACGATTTTTAGCAGCTTCTGCCCTCTTGGCATTATAGAGCATCATGAGTTTCTTATATCCTTCTCCCATTGAGGGCTTATATCCTTGGCTCTTTTCCAAGTGTTCAATAGCTTCATCTGGCAGATTTAATTCAGAATAATGAATCTCTACTTGCTCATATAATTTTGCTAATTCTACTTCATTTTCAGTAGTTTCGATTTTTTGTAAGTCTGTTTGTATGAGTTCTCGAAGTTCTTCAGGGGATGTCAGACTTTCCTTTATTTCTTCTGTATTTTCTTTTTCAGTTTTTGCTTTTTTTGATTTGAGCCAGTCAAACATCTCTTTCACCTCATCTATTAGAACATCTTAAAGATTGGATTTAAAATCCAGAAGTATAGCAATGCAGCTGTAACTGTATCTACGTCAGTAGCTGCTGCATTTACAAATCCCTAGTTGATTGAACGCTGTTACGAGTAATGCAGGAAGTAAAGTGATAAAGAACCCGTGAGCGATACCGATGATTGCCCTCTTCTACCTCCCTGTTGCGTTACCAAAAATACCAGCAGTACCACCAGCGAAGAAGTTTGTTAACATCCTGGAAGGATCATTGATAATCCGAATAGTGGCAATGTGAACATTGCGATTAATGTTCCGATTGTTGTTGTAATGAATCCTAAGATTACTGCGTTTGGTGAATATGGGAAGAATACTGATAGTCTCAGAGCTGGAATTGCATCTGGAAACAAGTTTCATAGCAATACCACGGAATGCTGGAACGATTTCACCAAGTAACAAACGAACCCCTGCTAATAGGATGTAAACCCCTACTACGAATTGAATTGATTGTAAGAAAGCATACATGATGTAGTTTTGAGCGCCTGTATCTACTGCTTCAGGGCCTGCAAATAGCGCTGTGATAATAAACATAGGAACCATAACAACCATTACTGATAAGTAAGTATCTTGTAAGAATTCAAACGCTTTTTGGTAATTCAATTTCTTCAATAGATTTTTTGTTTTCGCCACGTTCACCAAAGAGTTTTGCTACTCCTGCTTCAAATAGATAACCAATTGTACAGAAGTGACCTAATGCAATATCATTTGATCCTGTAATTTTACGAATGATCGGTTGTGCGATGGCAGGCATTGCAACAGTGAAGAATCCACCAACTAACCCACCGACTAGAATTAAAACAGGTCCTCTTAATCCGCCAGCATAACCGAATACTGTTGTCATTGTAGACATCCAGTAATCGCTTGACCTGTTAAGAAAAATGTATTTCATTTAGTAATACGAGCTAAGATAATATTAAATACAAAGATGGCAAGGAATGTTAATGCAATAGAGCTACTCTAGACCTAGGTCGTTCATCGCCTGACCGTTGATTGCTTCAATAGATGGAACGATTCCTTGTGTATGGAAACCTTTTTGAAGATTTCACCGAAGTAAATAAGACTTGTTACGATAACACTTGAACCTGCACTTAACACTTGAAATCTGAGTAATGTTTTTAAAGCACGAGAAATAACTTGACCAACAGATTTCTTTTGTAAGATAAGACCTAGCATTGCAATTAGCGCAATTGTAATTGCAGCGTTTGTCAACACATTATTGATAATAAAGTTTACAATACTCATTTCCATTTCCTCCTTTAATTGATAAAGCCTTTTATGTTTCAAAATTGGGATTAACTTTTCTTCTATTTCTGCAGTTGAAACAATATTCTTTAAGAAGACAATTGGTGTCTTTTCCGTATCAATATTGAACTTTTCGAACTGCTTTCTAAAATTTTCTGCTGTAATAATGACATCTGGGCTCATGGAAGCAGCTGTTGAAATATCCACGTGATCCAGGTGTGAATCCACGTTGTATTTATTCAAAAACATCTTCTGCTGCCATTTGTGCTGCAAAGCTGGAACCTAATCCGGCTCCACAAACGAATAACATTTTGACTTTTCCTGCCATAATAACCTCCTCCTTACTGCTTTAATAAAATGGTTCTTGCTACATTAATATCTGTTGCTTTAGAAAGTTCCTCGATCTTATTTGTTGCGCGGATTAAATTCACTAAACTCTTCATGATATTTAGATGTGAAAATGAATCAATCGCAGACAAACAAAACATTACAGAAACTTGTTGATCATCACTTTCTCCAAAAGAGACAGGTTCTTGGAAGACTGTTAAACTGAGACCTAATTTTTTTGCTCCATCCTCAGGCCGTGCATGAGCAAGAGCCATATGTGGTGCAAGCACGATATATGGACCATATTCTTCAACGCTGTGAATCATCTCATCAATATAGTTTTCCGTAATCGCCCCCTCATTCAATAAAGGTCTCTGCTCCAAAGCGTATGGACTCTTTTCCAATCCATTGCCTCTGACGTGATTTGAATGTTATGATCCGTTAAAATATCTTGGAATCATAGGCTGTACCTCTCTTTGATTAATAGCTAGTTGATATTTTTAAATATCATTTCTAAGTCTGAATACACTTCATCATTAACAGTTTGGTTTTTCCCAATCGTTGTTAAAATATCTTGAGCATATCTGTGTAATCTTGTTGTTTGAAACGACTCTTCTGCTTTGGTTGAATCATTTCTAAGAATTGTCGGATTTGTAGTTTTGTATTTTCATCTAAGAAGGAATTCACAACCAATACAGGTTTCTGAAACATCTTGAAGTTCGATTGTTGAAAGACAACATCTGCATCTAATTTCTCAATGAATCCTACTTCGCTTGAATTTAAAACGGCTACAATTTCAACATTGAAAAATTCAACAATAGTTTGTGCTAATAACTTACTAGTCGCAATTCCGTGATGACAGACAACCACTGCCTTATAGTAATATGATGACTCTTGATTAATTTGACTAAGAATTGTTGAGAAATGAATACATAAGAAAGCTAACTCATCATCGATGATTTCACCTTTTTAATACTTTTTCAATTTTCTTTATAGACAGTCATTGCTTCAAAAATTTCTGCATAATTTTCTATAATCTTCTCTTTCAACGGGTTAGTCGGTTGAAGATGATTACTAACTCTAGATGCAAGACTAATTAAATGATTAAACAGAGCTTGTTGCAATGTTGTTTCCTTTACTCGAGAAAGGGATATTGGTTTTGAGTTCTATGAACCGAATAAGATCTACTACCAAAATTTGAAGTTGTAGCCAGTCTCGCTGTAGTGGAAGATTTTTGTAAGTTGAACGATTGCAAACATTCGAAAAATATATTCATTTTCAATTTGATTTTCTGACAGATTAAAGTTTTCTCACTTTCTGAATAAATCGTTTTTGAAATTTCATCCTTTTCTATCTCTCCTATTGGAAGTTCGCTTTTATCAATGAACGCTTCTTTACGAACTCGAAGAATCCAAATTAAAGTAAACAGAACGTAATTCAACTGATACAGCTTATCCACACGTGATGCAAAAACCTCTTCAAATAGCTGGTTTAGTCTCTCAATTTTTTCAACGAAGTGCTTAAATAATACTTTTGATTGTTTAATATTATTTTCAGCTTTTAGAAAGATGATTACTGATTAGTGAATATAACATGATACGGATAGCCGATTCTTTACCACTAAGTATTACTCCTAGTTTTTGCTTGGCTGACAATGGATACTGAATAATCTTTCAGTAACGATCGTAATATTCGCATATCCTCATCAATGGTTGATTTTGAAACACAGTAGTCTTGTTCCTTCTGATACAGAAAGACTGGTTTACTCACTAAACGCAATTTCAAGCAATAGATCCAATACTTTTCTTCTCTGGTTAGGAACTCCTCATCCAGTTTCAATCCAATTAATGCTTGAAGTTTACCTTTTTCTTCCATATCTAAAGATAAAGAAAACCTTTTCGTCTATCGGATTGAATGATTGGAAATTGATTTTCTTCTAACATTTCATTAATTTCCGCAATATCATTCCTAATAGTCCGGCCACTCACCTCAAATTGCATTTCAAATTGTCGAAGATGTATCGGTACATAAGAAAGTAGTAATAGATTAATAATCTCAGTTTGACGCGCATTCATAACTTTTCCCTTCCTTATCTAAATTATATATTTTCCATTAAACCGAATGTAGTAGATATTATTTCATTTTATATCGGAAATATAGTAGACTTACATTTCTTTTGTTTATATAATACGACAAATATTAGCTTAAATTATGAACTATATCGGATTTAATCCCTTTTTAAATAAATCGAAAAACACTCACAGCTAATGTGAGTGTTAATAAATTTTCTATTTTCATTACAATTATTAAAATTGTAATTTATATACTCATTATCTTTCAAAACTAAAAATATTAATTATTAAAAGTATAAACTCGTATTTATGGATTTTTAGATTTATTCCTCACCTTTAATAATATCTTCCATAGGTTTCCAAATATCACTATTCATGACATTCTCATCCCACCCGTATTTGACATGTAAATTTGAGAACCAACCGCTCTAACAACCCCATTTAATATTAAGGAATCTTTCCGCATATTTTTAATGCATCAAACTTTTTCCCTGCATATCTATCGACATTATTAGAGCTTCCATCAGAGACATTCCCTTTAGCTTCAATAATCCAAATTTCCCCTTTTGTCCTAACTATATAATCTGGATAAAAGTGATTTCTTCTAAATGCTTTTCGTATACAATACCAAAAATATTCATCACCCTTATCACCATTCTTATATACATATTCTATAATGTCTTTATTATCCTCACACCACTGCTCGAATGCAATTTCTGTATAAGTTCTATTTGGGGCCAAAAGAATATTATTTCCATATCCTTCCAAAACACATTGGTTTCAAGAATATTTGTAGCAGATAATTTTTGTGTTGTTTATAGTATTGATAGTTAGGGATTGACCATTCTTTTCAAGAACATGTGACTCTTTTCACATCAGAGATAGTTCTTTCATCAATCTCGCTAAATAGTTCTACAAGCCTATCTCTATTGTTTACCAAAAATGCATTATATTCACGTAAAGTCATATCATTTAAGAGTTTATTATCAGCTTCAAAATCCTTTTCTTCCTGTGATAATAACGACATTTGGCCATCATCTGGACCAAATAAGACTCTCAATGCATTATTAGATATGTTTTCATCTATACCAATAGCTCTAGCTATCTTTCTCTTAGCATCACGTATGATAAAACCATCATCATGATTGTTTATCTGGTGCTCTCCACCAAAAATAGCATTAAGCTTCGTCATATCGTGAGTTGTTCTCGCCACGCCTTCTATTGCAGAAGTCTTAAGTTTTGTTCCGAATACATATCCTTTACTCACTTCCATTTCTCTCTTATCCAGTTTTCCATCTTGATTTAAATCACAAATAGTAAGCATCTGTTGTCTAACAACTTTTAACAACAGCTTCCGGATTTACAGAGATTCTATCATTTCCATCAAGAAGTTCCTTATTAAAGTCACATTAAATACATTAGATTATATTGATAAATATAAAAACTGTCAGTGACACTATTTGTTAAACCTTCCGAGAATTGACTATCTAGGGTATACAAATAACAATTATCTAATAACTCATTCTCATAATGTTTACGTTCAGGCATTCTTCTGATTCTTCCTACAGTTTGAACATTGAATCTTTCAGTACTACCTTCACGAAGTTTTACAAGTGATTTTTGCTCTTGGACAATCCCAGCCCTGTGGCAATTGCTTGTTGAATAATAAAAATCTATATTCTCCATTGAGTTTTGTAATTTCTCCCGGTTCATCTGGATGATCCCCACTGAACCACGAAGTAATAAATCCAGACGATTCCGGATAACCCATATTATCTAGAGCCCGTTTTACTCTATCTATCCATTCTGGATTTCCATTTGGAAACTGAATCACTACCAGAGGATTTATATCTATCCCAAGTTTTTCATATTCCTTTTTAATCTGTTTACGTTTCTTATCTGCCAATTCAAGAAGCATCAAATCGTCATCGAGATTATTATTTTCTTGTATTGCTTGTGATACCCCTTCATTTACTGAAATTCCCATTGTAATAAGACCTGCTCCAATAACTTCATCATCAGAAACAGTCTCCACATGGTCTGCTACTGATATTGGAGTAGCAGATATTCTTAGAACATGAATAGGTTGATATTAGCTACATATTCATTAGCAGTATCTCTGTACTTATGTTCTTCATCAATAAGCATAAAAATATCAATGTTTGAATTATGACAAGTATAAATCTTAGACATAAAATCCTTGTGCTCACCTTCTTTTAAAACTATATTAGAAGCACTATTAATTTTATCCCAATTAATAAAAAAACACTTGACCCCTTGGATCAATTTCATTAATAAAGAATACACATCTCCATACTGTATCCCCTGATGTCATCTCCTGAAAAACTCTCTTCCGATTGTTTATGAAGTCCTCCCGCACCAGGACAAAGCCATAAAAATACAGTGTTTGATTTTCGTCAAGATAATCATCAATAAATTTGCATACCATGACAGTTTTTACCTGCACCTGTTGGAGCGTATAACACCATTTCTTTATGGTCTGAACATTTACTTAATAAATTTCTCTTCATGTTTTGATTGAAATTCAAACAATTCTTCCGTTAAACATTATTCAGCAGCCTCCCTCAATTTCTTGTCCAAAAACTCACGCGGAATATACTTAAACCTTTTTCATTTAGAAGCTTTGGTCTCATTAGAATTTAGGATAATATTTTTGATTAGCTCAGATCTCTCTGCTATACATTTCTGGATCTAATATATTACGTTTTATATCATCTTTATTTAAAATAATTACATTTTTAATTCCATCCACTTCAATAGCATTCTGCAATTCGATCATTTCCTTTATGTGCAAACACAATACATTACTTAGTAGATAGTCTTCTGGTTTACGAGAAATCCAATCACATTTAAAATACTTTACGTTGGATTGAAATCCATCTGCAAGTTTGATAATGCAGGGTATAGCTGAATCTTTGTTTTCCGATAAACTGTTCCTCGTGATGTTTTTTCCAGTTCGTTTTGAGATTATTTGTGCATCATTATCAGCAACAAAACTTTCGGTTTCTACACCGTAATCGCCTTCAACAAAGTTTCCATTAATATCTTTACCTTCAATAACACATTTAGTTCTCGGCCATGTAACGTGTCGCAATACCTAGTGCTTCCCATTCATCATCACCTTTTCGAAATCCTCTTGCTTTTTAAGTCTTTTTCTTCTTTATCTGACACTTCGTTGTTCGTCACCATAATGCATCTGCGTCTTCCATTATCTTCCGCATTTAAAAAGGTTTACTGCATGCATTGTTGTTCCTGATCCAGCAAAGAAGTCTCAGAACAATTGCTTCAGGCTTGTTTTTCTAAATATATTTTAAAGACTCGTATACTGTATATAAAGATTTCGGAAATGAAAAATCTTTTATCTACTAAAAATTTTGCAATTAGTTTTGTGCCATACGCATTTGCATCATACGAATTCTTTTTCCAAACAGTAGGTTTCTGATGTTCTTTGCCATCTGGCAAAAACTATTATTTTTGTACCATCTGTTCTTCACTCTTCAATCTTATCATTCACCATTCAAAACTTTTTATACTTGGTAAAGGACATAAGTGAAATTATAAGTTTGATTAGATTTGTACTCTTTGTTACCCCTAACACACCCATGTTCTGATGCCATAAGTCAAGCCTCTCCAGTAAGTCCCCAGTTCATCTCTGTAGCCATCCTCTTTAATTGAACACAGCTATAGCATTTTCATATCTTCTACACTTGACAAAGGTTGTTCAGGAGTTAAAGGTTTCTATTTTTACAATTTTTTTCTGAATCTTTATCTACATATATTGATAAAACTGCTTTTACCCCTCCCTTAGTTGTACCTCTTGCAGACTCTATATCACTTCTTCAAATACGGCCATCTAAGTTCTTTACCTTCCTCAAATGATTTGTCTGAAATAGTTTTAGCATGGCTCATGTATACAATTACTAGATATTCATCCACCTGTGACAATCTTCCGACTCTCGCCTTTCCTTTTGGATTTATTACAATATCTAGTATTTGCATTTGGCAATCTGGAAAATAATTCTTCTAATAGTATTTTTAAGAGTACATAATTCATTATCATCTATAGCAAACCATAAGGATACTATCTGATGGGTTCATCAAACGTCTAGCCAACTTTTTAATCTTGTTTGCATCATTGATAACCATTTACTGTGCCTAAAGACATCCGTCTCTCAACATAATCATTATTATATTTCCAATCACGTGCTCCAGTATTGTATGGTGGATCAATATAAATACAATCTATTTTTCCTAAATGTGTTTTTCTAGTAAATATAGCGCTTGTAAATTATCGCCTTCTAAAATAAAAATTCCAAGGTAGAGATTGATTTTTACACAATCTTTTATCATCAACAGCTGTTAAAACAGGTATGTTCTCAATCAGTGTTTCATCTACTGTCTCTGTATGTTCTTCAAATATTAATCCAAACTTTTTCCGTAAGATGGTTCTTAATTTCATTAAAAGCTCTAACTGAAATATCATCAGAATGCTCTTTTTAATTGATCAAGAAAAGCAATCATTTCGTCTCTTCTTTGTTTAGTAACATTGACCATTAACTTTCACCTTTTATTTAAATTATTATTTTATAAATGACAATACATCATATTCGCCAACATACTAGCACTTTTCAAATCAGTGGTTAAAATATGATTACCATCTTATAAATTATACTACAAATCATTAGTTTTTAACACTATTTCTATTTTCTATGAACCTATGTATTTTTCTAGTTGGTACATTATCCACCCTCGCATTAATAGTAATTTTAATTCAGCTTTTTGTTTTCTTCTTTGTCTGTTAGCCTATTCCTATCCCAAAACATAAGCTATAGATTTTTCCTTATCATAAATGAGCCACACTTTTAGGTTGTCATAGTAATTCTGTTCAATAATTTTTTCCCATTTAATTATCCTTTTGCTATCGACTCTTTTCCCTCGCTCAAACTCATTCAAAAATAATTTTTCAATCACAAAATATAGTAATTTATTTTAAACTTGCTTTTTAAACTTAATTTCTATCCTATATCCATTCTCAGCCGCAATTTGAATAATTGTTGAAAGCTTCGGATTTGTAGTAGTATTCTCAATTCTCGAGAGATGAGCTTGAGTAACTCCTGTTAACTTCTCGAACTGTTCCTGAGTAAATCCACTCTCTAATCGAAGTTTTTATTAATTCTATTGCCATTTTCTGTTTTGAATATTCCTTTATTAAAATCTTTCTCAAAGTCAGGATAAATGGATTTTAATATGTCGTAATATTTCTTCTGAATTTTTCCCATTTGGTTCACCTTCATTTAATGTGCGTGAAACAGGTATAACGAGATATTGCTTTTTTCTTTTCCCCGCCCCCAACGTTCTCATGAATTACATCGGTCAGACCTTCTTCTTCTGTGATTGCCAATGCAGCATATACTTTCACCAAAGCATCATAATCTAACTCCAATAATTGATTTAAAAACATAATCTGAAATTTTTATATTTTGTTTTTCTCCCCATTTTATTCCCTCCTATTTCACATTATAACTTTAAAATTAATATGACGTATATGTCATATTGTGATTTTTAATTTTTTATTCACTTGTTTCAAAAACGTTTTATTATAAAGGTTTTACAGAACTTTAGATTAAATATTAATTCAATGCTAAAAAGAATTTTTATTCAATTAATTATTACTTTCACAAATCGATATAAGATAATCACCGAGGCACTGCCCCGGTTTTCTTCTATTTGTTGTATTCAATTTTCATGCTGCTTTACTTCATCCCATTATAAATCTCATCCGCAATCTCAAAGCCAATCTGTGCTTTGTTGCTCTGGCGTCAAGGCGTGGCCTGTGTCCTCCAAATGCAGTGTGAGGCGTGCGTTTGGCAAGGTTTTGAGTGCTTTTTCGAAGCAGTGAGTGGCACGATATTGTCGTCTTTGCCATGATAAATATGCACAGGCATCCCAAGTTTCTCAAGGTTCGCGTAAGAATCCATGTCGTAGATATCCGTGATGTATTTCTTTCCGATTTTCGTACCGAGTAAGTTAAAGGTCTCTGGTACCTCATCTAGTTTCGAAGCTACTTCTAATATCGTCCGGCAGTGAAAATGCAGGATAGAACAAGAAGAGGCCTGCGATATTGGTGAGTTCTTCTGCCGTAAGTGCCGTGACGAGTCCGCCCTGGCTACTTCCCATCAGATAAAATTTTCTGCGGATCGGCATATTCAACCCACTTGCGATACTGGATGGCGTCCTTCAAGTTTTGCACTTCGGTTAGAACAGATATCTCAGTCGTCAACCCTTCACTCATCGGAGCTGCGGATGACGAGCCTCCTGCGAATTCGAAGCTGAAGACTGCAATGCCCGCTTTGGCCAATGTCTTCTGGACTTCTTCCTCGTGCCAGGCGTTGGCGCCTAGTCCGTGGCTAAAAATCACGAGTGGCACCCTGTCCTTTTCCGTCTGGCACAAAAGCACGCGCATAGAGATTCTGCCATTACTTTGAAATCATATTCTTTTACGGTATACGTGCCGTCTGTCTTCACTTCGACATGCACCGCTTTGTGGTTTTGTGGCGTCTGCGAAGTCGCGTTCGTCGTGTTTGCCTCTGTTCGTAGTCGTCGTTCCACACGCTGCAAGCATTAACGCCACGAAGGTTCCCATGAGTCCTTTTTCATTCATTTCCAACTTTCATTTTTGGTCGGGGCCTTTTGCCCTTTTAAGTAGTCTACCCTGCTAAGGTGGAACCTCAACTTTTTGCACAAAAAGACTGCAAGACATCCTGCAGTCGGTCTCGGTTTACACTAAAAATTCTAATAATTCCGCGTAGCTTCTCACCTCCACGGTTGGCTTGATGGCGGTTCTGTTTTCTTTTTGCCGCTAGATTCATCCAAATCGTGTCGATGCCTGCGTTGATGCTGCCTTGATATCCGCTGTCAGCGAGTCGCCGATGATTACGGCTTTGTCCTTGTCGTAGTCTGGAATCGCACTAGCGACGCGTTCAAAGAAGGCTTCACTCGGTTTTTGTGCCCCTGACTTCTTCCGAGATAAATACTTTTTGAAGTATTTTGCAATCGGTGAGTTCGACAAGCGCCCTTTTTGAATCGTCGTGATGCCGTTTGTGGCAGCGTATAAGTCATATCCAGCGTCCTGTAATTCCTGAAGCAGCTCCTCTGCCCCTTCGTACGTTTGCCCTTGTGTTGACAGGATGGCTTCGTAATCTGCCGCGAGTTCCTTCCCGTCTTTTACAAAACCGAAGTGGTCGAACATACTCGCAAAGCGCGTTTCGACGAGTTCCTCACGCGTGATTTCGTCCTTTTCCAACGAACGCCACATGGCACGATTCATCGGCACGTAGACGTCAATATACGCCTCGACATCCTCCACGCCTTGCTGTTCCAAGAGCTTTGTCAGCGCGTAGTTCTCCGCCGAATGAAAGTCCCAGAGCGTTGAATCCAGGTCGAATAATAGTGTTTTATAAATCATAAATATGTCTCTTTTCTATATCCAGTTTTTAAATATTTGGTATAGTACATTCCAGTAGAATTCTTTATCACTAGAAGCTATTTTGAAAAATTAATCCTCGAGGCAATTTCTTTTTCAGTATTCGAATATATCAACTGAGCCTGTATTATTAATTCCTCATCTGGTGATAACTCGTATCTATTACCATTTGATTTATTAGTGTCTCCTGAAGTTCATATAACATATTAATTTTTCTTTTCTTGCTGTTTGTTGTTACCCAAAGGCAATTTCAATAATACATTCCAATATTCTTTGAGGAAGCATATCCTTCTCTTCGCCCACATTTCGGTTTGCAGTTGGAGTTTCATAAAATAGATTTCCCTTTTTACATGCCTGATAATTTTCAATATAATCAAGAATCCTCTTCCCAATCATATGACCTATTTCATAAACTTCTTTTTCATCATCGCTAATTGCTGTACTATTTATTGGTTTAGTCGTACTCTACTTTTTATTTTCATACTTTCTCGACTTTGTTAGATACGCTATTGCAATAGACGGCTTATTACCTTTGGAGGATTCACTCAACTCTATCTCCAACTGTGATTCTCTCCTCACAACTTTAACTTCTTCAAACAAACATAGTACAGGTTTGTTACCATTTAGTACTAAAACCATTTAATTTCCTCAACAAAATTTACCTTTTCTCTTGGAACATTTAAACTTTTTCTAACTCTTTATAAAAGTGATTCAAATTTTTCGAATCCATTCTATCCTTAACAACTTCCTCTAACATCTAATCCCCACCTTTATTTGATATCTTAATGTGTTTATGATTCAAGCAAGTAATCCGAAAGGTGATTTATATCTGGGTATACTAAACCTTTTGTAATTCCTAGTAATTTTAACTCATTTTTATATGATTTTTATCTTCAGGAGCAATCATAATTACGTTCGATTGATAGTTACCTAATTTATCTACAGAGAGCTCTTCTATTGAAGTTGAAATTTCCTTCTGAATTTCCTCGAACCCCTTTCCTTCTGTGGATACAAAAGCAGGATAGATAAAGGCTCCTTGTTGTTGTCTAATTCGTTCTGTTGATTTTGCCGGTAATATAATATGTGCTCGTTTTTAAATCATTAAATATTTTTAAACGGATATTTTTAAAAACTTCTCTAACACGTGCTCTTTGATTAAGCATTTCCATAAAAAAATATTAATCGCATCAATGTACTCTGAATGATATAATCTTCGATTACGTAAATCCTCTAATGTCATTTCATTTGAAATTTGATATCCAGATGCACTTATTTTATCATAGTTTCTAAAACTTATTAATTATTTCTTGAGGCATAAAACTTAATGCAGACTTGATAGCTACTGTATGACCTGTATCAAACTTTTCTTCACCTTCTCTTGCAACTATACGTATAAACATAACCTGTTTCAGTATCTGATTTTTCAACAGCAAAAATATAAGGCGATTAGCGGATTAGTGGTAACATCTAAAATTCTAGTTTTTGCACCATAATGCTGCAATTCTGATATCAATCTAGCTAAGGATGCATTTTTCTTGATAATCTTCTCGTCCTAGTTCGTTGAGAAGTACTCTGTAGTAATACTCACTGCCTTTTCTTGTTAAATTTTCTTTCAAATATAAAGAAGGTGTTCTATATGAATATTTTTTCTGATTCCCTCTATAGTAATATTTATTTGAATTACTATCAGAACCGTTTTTCCTTATTTCTAAATTATCATCATTACCCAGCTTTTTGTTCGATTCCAAGATTATATTCAAATAATCTCCAACACTCTTACATATCTTTTCTTCTCTATCCATCAGTATCTCCTTCCATCTTTCTAACCACTTAAACTATTTTTGTTAGAAATGCTTTATTTCACATTTTTAGAAAAACTCGAAACTTATAATCCGTAAGTTTTGTATTTTTAACGAGCAGCTTGGCGCGTCTCACGTAGTCGTTCTCGTTTCCGCTAAGTGCCTCGAGTGCTTC
>BNJU01005426.1_pt1 | contig 39245 bp, 41 predicted proteins | sample 8539281 | NCBI WGS metagenome assembly BNJU01 (sample SAMD00202456, study PRJDB9452) | human saliva metagenome | isolation source: human saliva | place: Japan
GCCATGGCTGCACACCTACTAGCAGTATCGAAACCACACTAATGTTCGTACTTGAAGCTGACGGCAGCACGATCAGGGCGTTATTATCTCCAGCAGCGACGAAACCATCAAATAAATCTAACTGCAAAGCTTTCCGGAGATTTCGAAGCAGAATTTAAACAAAGACGGCAAAAATAGATGCCTGCATTTTCAACACACCGCACCATCGACGAATTATCGGCTCATGGATAAAGAATGTCGAAGGCAATGAAATTAAGTTTTCATTTACAGGGATTTCATTTGATTTCGTCTACAAAGTAGCGACTCGTTTCGGATTCGACACAAATGCGCTTAACATAACCCAAAGCGTTGCGGCAATTCCTTTAAATGCCACCGTCACTATTGAAAGGTTGCAACCAAAGTAACTAAAGGTAGTAATTATGTCTACTACATGGGAGGAGATACTACTGAGACCATGGGAGCGGGGTTAGTGAACTATCCCAATCTCAATCCCACTGCCCAGATGCTGAGTTATGCCAAGAACCTGCTCTATGACACACCCCACAGCGACAACTTTTCATCTAACGCAGCCTCCCCTACTGTTCTAGCCACAAAGCAGAATTCTAATAACTCTAACACTACCCTTTATGTTGTGTTAGCGGTTGTATCGGTAGTTGCTTTGGCCGGCATTGCACTAACTGTACTACTAGTGCAAAAACGTAAAAAACCAACTTTCCCACCACATCAGCCTAGTTTTCCCACCAACCCTTATAACTCACGACCTTATTCATCATTGCCACCACAATTAGAACAGATCTATCCGCCTATGCAACCTCACCAAAATCAGCCAGGGCAACCTAATCAGCATCCCGATACTACAAGCCAACTACCTAACCAGAGTTAAAAGTTCTGAAAGTTTTTCTTCAGGACAATAGACTAAAGTTACAAATCAACCACAGCCCTGCAACGATTAATAAGGAGAAGGCAATGAAACACATACTAGCAATCACACTAGCCTTCATGACATTAGCTACAGCAGCCATACCCATCCCAGCCGCAGTAGCTGATGAAAAGATTGACACAACATTAATGTTTGTACTTAACCAAGATGGAAGCAGCGATGATTTTATAATCGTCTATAGCAATGACGGTACAGTCAACACTTCCAACTGCAAGGACGGCAAACGCCATACCGCACGATTTAGTCAAGTAGAAGGCAGGAACAAATGCCTCTTCGCTAGGCATAACGGGAAAAACGACCTTACTAGCACTTGGCATAAGCAACAAGGAGAAAACGACATTAACTTCACTTTCTCAAACACGCCCAACTACTCGCTAGAACTTGCAAAAAAAGCATTAGGTATCAACTACAGTACACCACTAAAAATAAATAATCTCGTAGTGGTAGTGCCAGCAAATACAAATATTTCCGAGCAGACTTTATTACCAGAGGTAGAGAAAAGCAGTAAACATATTTACTACACTTGGAGGGCGAGCGCAGCTAGCAACCCAGATGCTGGCCTAAAAGGAAAAATGCCATTTCCTAACTCATCTATTAAGCCCACTAGTGAACCCACTAACACAACTACTCCAACAGCTACTGATGATGACTCTCTGCATGCCGTTTCCGCTACCTCACTGAGCAAGGATAATGGCTCTAATATCGAGTTTTACATTGCATTAGCTATTGTCTGCACATCAGCTTTAATTGGAATTGCGACCATAGTTTTAATTGCGAAAAAGCGTGAAAAATCTCTACACATTTACTATAGTAAATCCTTGCCCGTAACCTCTAACAAGAGCCCACAGCAGTCTATACAACAAACTTATCCAGGCAACCAATCACAACTAAGTCACTAGCAATAGATTAAAGGAGGAAGCCGTGAAACACGCACTAGCAACAGCGCTAGCTTTTATCACATTGGCTGCAGCAGCTCTTGCCACTCCTACCGCCACGGCTTCCGGGAACATTGAAACCACATTAATGTTCATCCTCAACTACGATGGCAGTAGCGAGGAAGTAACTGCCGCATACAGTAAAGATAACACTATAAACTCTTCCAACTGTAAAAACACCAAAACATACACTGCGGAATTTAATCAGTCAGGTGGCAAAAACGAATGCGTTTTCCGTAAACACTATGATAGAGATGAGAATGGCCCCGCCTGGTCTACACACCGTGTAGATGACAAGCTTGAATTTAACTTCATGAGCCTTTCAGTTTCTATGCGAATCGAAGTTGCAGATGCTCTGGGGCTGAAGAAAACTAATGACCTGAATGTGGTTTATACGGTGGCTGCGCTGCCCTTAAATGCCACTGTCACCAGAGAAACACTATCCCCAAAGGTAGCCAAGGGTAGCAAAAACATCTACTACACCTGGAACGGTAACACAGCTGTTGATTCAACTGCAGAACTGAAAGGAACCATACCGTTTTTCTAGCACTACCGTCAGCCCATCTATCGCCCCTGCCCCAGAAGACAGCGGGATCAGCAACGATAATCCATCTGGCAATAACACTACTGTGCTAGCTGTCAGCCACAAGTCCAGCGACTCCAATACTGCGCTTTACGTGGTACTAGGTGTGGTTTCGGTAGTAGCCCTGACCAGTGTAGTAACCACCGTTCTGCTCGTGCAAAAACGTAGAGAGCCAAGTCCCACTGTCTACTTTGCAGCCTCTACCAGGGTTTATAACGGACAACCCCATTCGGTCCACAGCCACAGCAAGCTAGCCACTCAATCCCGCAAACATCAGAGCCACAGCCTCACCCAAGTTCACCATCTGCTATGCAGCAGAACCAGGGTGGCCAATAACCAAGGCCAATTGCAATCATTCAAAGAGAAAACCAGCTACACAGGCAACCGGCCCAAAGCGGGCTACCCCACTGCCCAGAACCGACAAACCTAGGAAGCCTGGCCACCAGCCTGATACGGTTAAGACAGCTAACCCAGGCGACACACTTAAGGAGAGGTAGTGAAACGTGCGCTCGCAACCACGCTAGCTTTTATCACATTAATGGCTGGAGCCATATGCGCACCTAGTGCTGTCGCCGCAGGTAGCATCACCGCCAAGCTTATCTATATTCTTGAAAAAGACGGCACTGCCTACGAAGCAATATCTCTTAGTAGTACTGACGGCACTATCAATGACTCCAATTGCGACGATATTGATGATTACACTGCTGATTTCAGCCAATCAGGTAGTAAAAGCGAATGCATGTTCTATCAGTACTATGATGAGAACGAATACCTTGCAGCCCTGTTAAGAACCCCCCAACGGTTCAAAAATAATATCAATTTTATGTTTATACCAAACTCGTGTATGCGCGAAAATCGCGGCTATTCTTGAGATAAAATGTCAATGATCTTAACGTCACTAAGACTGTGCTCGCTATCCCACTAAGGGCAAAAGTAGTCACTAAAACACTTTCTCCGGTGGAAAGCAAAGATAATAAATATGCTTACTACACTTGGAATGGGAGCACCACTGACACCGGTGCAGCTACCGTAACAGGGACTATGGAACTGGCCGCCTCAGCAGATGGCGCCCCTACGATCAACTCTGGCGTAAGCCCACAAAGCACCCCATCTGCTACCGACGAGACCACCACCGGGCCTAACCAAACGCACTGATAAAGCTTCGTCAGCTCCCCCAGTTTCAGCTGTTCCTACCGCACCCTAAGTGTCAAGAAAAGCCTCAGCAAACCGACAACAGTCTCTTTGCTTGCCATAATTGTTGAGGGTCTAGTTGCCACGATTGGGATCATGGCAACTGTTTCTGCTTTCAAGAAACGTAAAAAGCCAGCTAAACCTCACACTTTTCTTCTCCTGGACCTAACACTCCACACCCTCTATCCCAGCTCACCCCTATAACGGACAAGCTCCTCAAGTCGAGAGCGGCCGCCACACAGCAGTGGCCCCTAATTATCCAGGCAGCTAAATATCGGTACCCAGGCAACAAAATAATCACCACCAGGGAAGGAAATAACATGCGTCGTAAATTGACAGCTTTAATGGCGCTTTTTAATGCTGGCAGGCGCTGGCATGATCGCACCTACCGCCACCGTCACAGGAATACGAGGGATCATATGTAACCCAGCTTTCTAGCGACGGCACAATCACGGAATTCATTGCCGTTATGGGAGTAACTGAAGAAAGCTGCCAATCCACGAAATACAAGCCTGTTTATGACGCTAAACGTAACGCTTGTTTGCTTGGACTGTCTTTTAAAGGCGAGCGGATCACCAAAGCTTTTACACTTAAGCTGACCTCAAATGGTGGTACTAGCTATTCATTTGAGTTCAGCACTCTTTCTGTCAGCGATCATGCGAGGCTGTTGCCAGCGATGTGTATTCGAGGCGATAACATCAATATCACCAAGATCACTTTATCTCTACCTGTAGGTAGTGTTATCACCAATGGCAAAGGTAATGCTACAAAATTAGATGCTACAGACACTGACTCCTATCGCTGGACCGAATACAGTCCGTTAATGTCAGTAACGGGCACCACCACCCTCGATGCTTCTGTGGCAGGCTACTTAGCGGCTGGCACTCCCTCACCCACGCCTACTCCCAGCGCAACAACAGAATCTTCAACCCCCAACCCTGCCACTTCAGCTATGCCCACTCAGAGCACCAGCGCCACAGCCCCGGCTAAGGATTCAGGTTCCAACACTGGCTTGTATGTAGGTATCACCATTGCAGCAGTAGTAATTGCAGCGATCGCAACTCGCCGCCGTCGTAATTACATAACAAGAAAAGCAAGCCGCCAGCGCTACGGCTTACCCTGGCGTAGCTGCCCAGCAGAGTAGGCAATGGTTGCATGCGAGACACCACTGGGCACAACCCTCCTGCATGCAGGCGCCAGCCGGCTGCTGGTACGTACCAAATGGCCTGGGCACCTCAGCACCGTATCGCCTCGGCCAGCCAGCCACTCACGGATCAGGCCCAAAACTCATCCACAGGCAGCAAAAAGTTAGGCGCCCCAGTGCACTATGCTCTAAACAATCAACCACCCGAGGAAGGGACACTATGCGTCGCAAACTTACAGCATTAATGGCACTCTTAACACTGGCTCGTCGCAGGCGCGATTGCTACCCACTGCCGCCGCAGATGAATTGTCCGCTGTACGGAGCAAACTTTGAAGTCAGATGGCACATTCTCAGAATTTGTCGTCGTCAAAAATGATTAGCGCTGGACACCTGTAAACCCATTGAAAACCTTTTAAGCCAACATATGACGAAAAACAAAAAGAATTGCATTATTGGATACACAAAACGCCCCAAAGATGTAACTAAATGGGAATCATTAGTTAACCGCGCTGGTGACAATGCATATTTTCAAATTTCAGCTGGCTATTTCCGAGCAACAGCTTGGTGTTCAGAAGCATCTATATCTCAACTCCTCTAAACTTCACGACTATCAACTCTGATCATAGGCCTTAGAGGAACCTCTCTTATCAGGACTAGAGCAGGCAACTCATGGCAGATAATGATAACGTCGGTGTAAATGGAACGCAGATCCTCCTATATTTTATGCTTTCAGGGACCACTATCTTGATGCCGGTAGCACAATACATACCTAAAGGAAACGACCTTCTACCGGCGAGACGTCCAGCTTTCTTCCCATCAACCGAGTCATCAGACTCTGCAGCAAACAGCAAGTCACCAACCCCTGCAGCAGCTTCAACGCGATAGCACGAAATCGGCAATCTAAATCTTAAACTACTGCCTACTATATCGCCACAGCTATCTCGTATCGATATCGGCGGCAGCAACAATTGTGCCATTGCACTAATGAGACTAAGAAAAGCAGGTGGTTGTACAACACTTCAGCTTAACTCACATCCGAGACCTTTCCTGCCTACGGAGCTCGCCAGCCTCCTCTGCTGCCTACCTGGGCACCGGCCTCACGCCATGCTTCCAGGGCAGGTGCGCGTCAACCACTCTTTGTCGCTTCTTCTCCTATGAGGAATCAGGCACCCTCAGCTCTTCCAGGCCGGGGCCATCAAACACTATCAGCCCTGGGCAGTCCTAGAGCATCGACCCTCAGAATCCGCGTCCAGCAGCGTATCAGCCCGGCGGGGCACAGCCGCCCACGGATCAGACCCAAACCATCCACAGGCGTAAAAAGTTAGGCGCCCCATGCGCTATGCTCTAAATAATCAATCATCCGAGGAGGGAACATTATGCGTCGCAAACTGACAGCATTAATGGCACTCTTAACACTGGCCGTCACAGGCGCGATTGCACCCACTGCCGCCGCAGAAGAGCTGGAGGCAGAGTATATAGCCGGCATGAAATCAGACGGCACATTCCTAGAGGGAATCTCTGTTTCAGGCGCCACCGCTGAGGATTGTAAGTCTTCAACATATCAGCCACTTTATGATGAAAGCGACGGTACTTGCACGGTTGGTTATCAATATAAGCCAGAAAAACTTTATGGGGCGCTATCGATTCAATTAACTCCGCTGGGAGATAACAAGTATTCCTTTGAGTTTACTGCCCTGTCTTTTTCCTCACTCAAGTCAGAAGCTGAAAGTCTGTTTTCTGGCCGCACACTAAACTTCACAAGCATCAGCCTTGGTATGCCTAAAGGCACCACCTTCTCATCCGGGGTAGAAAAGGCAACAAACGATAGTAATGATAAATACGATATTTATAGGTGGGATGATGTAAGCACCTCTATTTATGTCAAGGGGACCACTACCTTAGATGCTTCTGCAGCACAATACATCACGGGGAATAGTGATCCTTCTGAAAGCGAATCACCCACTCCCACACCCACCACTGAGTCAGCCACACCCAGCCCCACCAGCGAATCGGCTACTCCTAGTGCCACCGCCACCGCGTTGGCTAGCAACAAATCAGATTCCAACACTAGCTTGTACATTGGGATCGGCGTTGCTGTAGTGGTACTCGCAGCCGGCGCAATCACTGTAATTGTGCTTGTAAACAAGAAGAAGCAGCCTACTGGCCCCACTTATCCCGGCCCTTACCCGGGGGCTTACCCCGGTGGTCCGGGTGGTCCTAGCGCAGGCTTTGGTTCAACCGGCCCAGGCGCTCCCAGCACTGGCCCAGGCCCTCGGGGCGCGGGTTTTGGCGCACCCCAGGGCGGTTATCCAGGCGGTTACAGGCCCCAGCCCTACTCAGGCCAGCAGCAGCCTTACCAGCCGCCGTCGGCCCCCTCAGCGCCAAGCAACCAGGCCCCTTACAACCCCGGAAACCAGCCGCCGTCGACACCTTACGGGCCTGGTAACGGGACCGGCGCAAACCACTAAGGGGAGTTATCCCCCAAGAAAACTCAAGATATTTTTAGCCCTACGACACTAGGATAGAGCTGGGCCCGATCTATATAGAGATCTATAAGACCAGGCCCAGCTTTACTAGCCGCACCTGCGGCATACAGAAGAGGACACACAGATGCGCGCAAGATTGTCAGCATTAACAGGAGTATTGGCACTCATACTTGCCTGCTTACTTGCCCCTGCAGCAACTGCGGCAGACAGTTATGATGGCATTGCCATCACCATAATGGACAAGAAGGGAAGCATCAACCAGGGCATAATGATCTACGATGACACTGGGTCATTGAGTAAATCTGATTGCCAGGCTAGCGGCGACTACCAAGCATACTTTTCGCCCAAATCCTCAGGCTCTACGTGCTTAATTTACAAGACCTACAGTTCTACTTTGCCGCCTCTAGGGGTCACTGTCACCAATAAGACTTCTAGCTCTTATGACTTTACGTTTAAGGGCTATTCAAACATTCTTAACTCCATCGTAAAAGGCAAAAGCGGCTTAGATATCACGCTAGCGGGAACCATGCTCGGGGTTCCCAAGGGCTCAAGCGTTACTGCTGATGGAGCTGAAAAAATGAATGCCTCTAGCTCTGATATCTACGGCTGGGATACAGACACTTCTACTCCTGAAGCTTCAGGTAGCGTCAACTTCAACGGTTCTAGTGGCGGTGGCTCCAACGGTGGCGGCGGCTCAAGCAGCAACGGCGACCTTGGTATCGGCGATCTGAATGGCAACTCCGGCGGCTCTGGCGGTTCTAACAACTCCACCGCTTCCCCCGCCCCCAGCGACTCGCCTACCAGCGATCAGAAGGGTGCCACCCCCGCGCCTAGCGCCACCTCAACTGCGCAGACCTCCAGCAGCTCTAGCTCCAGCTCTGACGACGACGACAACACCACGCTTTACATCGTTGCCGCTGTTGTAGCCGTGATTGCGGTTATCGGCGTCATCGCCACCGTGCTAGTGGTCAAGAAGAACGGTAAGAAGAACAACCAGGCTAACTTCGGCCCCTACCCGGGCGCTCCCGGCACCGGCTTTGGCCCTAACGGCCCTGGATTTGGCGGCCCGGCTGGCCCCAGTGGCCCTGCTGGCCCCGGCTATGGTCCCAATAACTTTGGTGGTCCTGCTGGCCCCCGGCGCCCCCTGCTGGTGGCATGGGTACTGGTGGCCCCTAACTACGGCGGCCCCTAACGGCCCTGTAGGCGGACCCAATGGTCCGGTAAGTGGCCCCAACTATGGCGCCCCTAACGGTCCTGCTGGCGGCCCTAACTATGGTGGCCCTAACGCTCCGGCCGGCAGCTCTGCTCCGGTAGCTCCTAGCGCTCCTGCAGCCCCTAGCTACCCGCAAGGCGGTTACCAGGGTGGCCCCGGTGCTGCTCAGGGTGGCCCCACCCAAAAACGGCGCTGCCCAGGGCGGCTATCAGTCCCCGAACCCGTCAGCTCCGTCAGCGGGATACGCGGCAGCTCCCTCAGCTCAGTCCGCTGCGGCCGGCAGCCCCTTTGCTGGCCAGCCCGCAACCCCGGCTCAGCCCGCAACCCCCGCCCAGCCGCTTCCTTCCAGCTCAGCTGGTGACGACGTCGTCCTGCCCCCGCAGGTAACCCCCGCTCAGCCGCAGGATTACGACGCCGCGCCGGCAGCTGGTGGCGACGCTGAGGACTACTACCCCACTATCCGCCTGGGACAAGACGAGGGCCTGGCTCCCACTCGCCAGTACCCGAGTTTCAACCAGAACAACTAAAACCAGGATTCACAGTGAATATGAATGCGCGCGCAGCTGCAGCTAAAAGCCGCAAGCCGCTACGTAAACGCACGCTGCTAGCACTGTCTGTAGCTGCGGCTGCATGTCTGTGCGTTCCAAGCGCAGATGCAGCTGCCGCGCACAGTTTCACTGACACTCCAAGTGCCGCAGTTAGCTCAACCCAGTTAGTTTCTAGCCAGCTAGTTGCTAACGGGTTGAGCGAGACTGGGCTCTCTACCGGGGAGGCTGGGGTCTCTACCGGGGTAGGCGAACGCGTCGATAATTCAACCGGGCGCTCCAACATTCAGGCCCGTCGCGGTGGCGGCAGGGGCCGAGGAAGCAGAAGCCGCTCTTCTCGCAGGCGTTCAAGCTATCGTTCAGGCTATCGCACGCGTTACCACTACTACCATCACCACCACGGATCCCGAAGCTCAAACTCGACCATGACTGATCGCACAGCTATGATCATGTTTGCATTATTGGCAGTGGTGCTCATTTTCGTCTTTGTATTTATCTGGCGCGCTCGCCAAAACGCCTATGCACAGGACCAATACGCTCCTTACGGCAACGGACCGGACGGCTATGACCCTAATGGCTATTCGCCTGATGGCGGCTATAACGCGGGTGGATATTCTGCAGGAGGTTACTCTCCCGGAGGCTACTCGGCGGGAGGGTATTCAGCGGGAGGCTACTCTGACGGAAATTACTCTGCAGGTAGCTACGGCCAAACCGGTTACGGCCAAACCAGTTACGGCCAAACCGGTTATGGACAAACCGGTTACGATCAGGGCGGATACGACCAAGGCGGCTACGGCGCTGGTAGCTATGGGCAGGGCAGCTATGGTGACGGCAATTATGGCGCCGGTAACTACGACGCCGGCAGTTACGATGGTCAAAACGGTTACGCCTCTAGTGGCTACGACCAGAGTGGTTACAGTCAAGGTAACTACGGCCAAGATGGCTATAACGCGGGTAGTTACAATGAAAACGGCTACTCACAAAACGGTTACGGCCAAAACAATAACTACAACCAGAATAATGGTTGGCAGAACTATGATCCCAAGGATTATGGTTGGAACACTAAATAAAGTGTTCTAGCAGGGCTGGCGGAGTATTTGAGACTTAATACCCGCCAGCCCTGCGCCGTTAATAGAATATACTGCACTCACAGTTGTTTGTAGTAACTCAATGAGGATGAGCAATGATGCGTCGTATACTCAATGCGCTAATAGCGCTTAGCTTATTAGGCACATGTGCAGCTTTGATGCCAGCCACATCTGCAGCAGATACAGAGCTAAGCGTCGCCTACGTTTACAAGCTGTTCCCTGACGGTTACACCCTAGAAGGTGTGCAGGTGATCGGCTCTGGTGTAACCAAAGAAAACTGTACTAAGACTAACGCTACGAGTCTTTTCCAAGTTGAGTATGGCCAGGAGCAAGACCAGACTTTCTGCACTATTACCCGGGAAATTTTACCCAGCGACTCGCAAGCAATTAAGTTAACCCCGCTGGGCGACAATAAGTACTCTTTTATCTTTTTAAGAGCTTTAGATGTGCAGTATCTGGAAACGGCTAAAAAGTATTTCCCAGACTACACGCTTACCACTAAATATGTGACGCTAAGCCCTGCCGCAAGGATCTAGTCTAGACACCAAAACCTATGACTATACGCGTCCAATCCTTAACAACACCTTTATCGAATACGACTGGGCTACCTCTACCCCGAATGTAGAGGTTTCGGGGAGCGTAAAGCTAGATGCTAGCGCTGCTACCTACTTCCGCATATATGGGGGTGACTCTCAGCACCTACCCCCTAGCGCAAGCAGCTATGCTACAACTGAGTCTGCTACACCAGCACTCACTACTAACGCAGCGCAGTCTACTTCTTCCACTAAAGACAACACTGTCATGTATGTGTTGGTAGCCGTTGTTGTGATTGGGGTAATTACTGCAGTGTTGTGCGCGGTTCTTATTGCGCGTAAAAACAAGGCAACCAAAGCGGTTATGCCGCCGTCTGGCTACCCGAATTACCCGCCGCGCGTGTAGCCACTGACAGTTAGGTTGAGCCTGGCTATCTGGTCAGGCGCGACCTCTAACTAAATCACTACTACCTCAGGAACAGCCGTGAGCACATTTTTGCCCATATCTGCAGCTAAATTAAATACGCCGCTTCGCAAGCATGCTTTGCTAGCTTTAGCCACTGCTGCAGCCGTGTGCCTGTGTGTGCCTAGCGCCGGTGCCAGCGTTGTACGCACTGCTGTCAGCTCAATTTCAAGCGGCTCAGTAAGCAGTAGCCAGTCAAGTTCTAGCTTAACCACAGCAATTGGCCGCAGCGTGGCTCCGGCACGCCGTGGGGGCAGCAGTGGAGGTTCAAGCGGGCACAGTTCCTCTAGTTCTTCTTCGCGTCGCAGTTCGAGCTCTGGGCGTTCCAGCTCTCGCTCTAGCGGCTCGCGCTCTGGAAGTTCAAGTTCCGGACGCTCTAGCTCCAGAAGTTCTTCACGTCACAGCTCAAAAAGTTCCAGTTCAGGGTCTTCACGTCGCAGTTCCAGTTCTGGGCGTTCCAGCTCTCGCTCTAGCGGCTCGCGCTCAGGTAGCTCCAACTCCAGGGGCTCTAACTCCCGTAGTTACTCTGGAAATTCCAACTCGCGTGGATATTCAGGGTCCAACTCTGGCAGCTCCAACTCACAGGGGTACTCCGGTAACTCCAGTTCACAAGGATACTCCGGTAACTCAAATTCTCGGGGCTACTCAGGGTCCAACTCTGGCAGCTCCAACTCACGCGGCTATTCCGATCCTTACTCAAGCAACTCAGGATCTCAGGGTTACTCGAACTACTACTCCGGTAACTCCAACTCGCAAGGTTATTCAAACTCGCGCTCAGGTAGCTCTAATTACTACAACCGCTACGGCAACAATTACTATAACAACTATTACTATGACGACTACGACGACTACTACAATTACCACCGCTATGACGACAGCGAGGGACTAGGAATCGAATTTTCAAAGCGCACAACTTTAATCATATTAGCTGTATTAGTAGGTTTAGTAGTAGTGGGTGGCGTGCTTAAAGCAATGAGCGAAGCCTAACCATAATTTTTCGAGCGAAAATATCTACAGATAATTTAAATATGCAATTTCGCAACCACGCTTTGTTACCTTTGGCCACTGCCGCAGCCGTATGCCTGTGCGTTCCCAGCGCCGGCGCCAGCGTTGCGCGCACAGCCGTTAGCTCACGTACCTTAGTAAGTGGCAGCCAATCAACTTCTGTTGTGAGCATAGCTATTGGTCATAACAGGGTCCCCACGCGTGGCCATGGCGGCGGTCACGGCGGTGGGCACAGTGGCGGGCACAGCTCAGGGCACTCCAGATCGGGTTCTTCGCACCACAACTCTGGGCGACGACACTCTAGCTCAGGCCACGTAGGCTCTAGTTACAGCAGCTACTCTGATGACGATGACTACAAAAAGACAAGAACCTGAAAATCGCACTTTTTATCTTAGCTGGATTATCTTTGTATTCCCTCGTTAGGCAAGTGAAACTGTGGCGGCGGGGATAATTCCCCGATGCCCACCTCTAGAGCAACGGTTATTCTGATTAGGAACTAGTTTTAACTACATCAGCACTACCTCAGGAATAACCGTGAGCGTGTTTTCACCCCTTTCTGCCACTAAATTAAATACGCAACTTCGCAAACATGCTTTGCTAGCTTTGGCCACTATCGCAGCTGCATGCCTGTGTATTCCTAGTGCTGGCGCCAGTGCTGTAGGCAGTTCTATTACCCCAATCTCAAGCAGCTCAGTGAGCGGCAGCCAGTCAACTTCTGGCGCAGCCACAACGGGGCGTAATGCGGTCCCGGCAGGTCGTGGAGGTAGCAGCGGCGGTTCAAAAGCGGACGCAGTTCCTCTGGTTCTTCGTCGCGTCGTTCAAGTTCTGGGGGCTCTAATTCCAGCAGTTCTGGATCTTCGTCGCGTCGTTCAAGTTCCAGCGGTTCTGGCTCTTCCTCGCGTCGTTCAAGTTCTGGGGGCTCTAATTCCAGCGGTTCTGGTTCTTCTTCACGACGTAACTCTTGGTTGGGGCGTTCTAACTCTCGTTCAGGAAGTTCTAATTACTACAACCGCTATTACAACAATTACGATAGCGATCACTCCTACGACGACCCTAACAATGACACCTATGGAGATCCGTCTTACGACGATTCGACCAGCGATAATAGTTACAGTAGCCAGTCTTACAATAATTCCGACTATAGCCAGGAACAGCAAGACATGGATTCTAGGTTTATACCTCTTGCCGTAATTATAGTCTTCGTTGCAACAGGCATGTTTTTAATTATGATAGCTGGAAATTCGAAAGACTCAGCTCGTAAACCTCAGCCTAGATTTAATACATCACCCATGAACTGGCTATCCGGCACGGACAACGTTAGCAACTACTACGACATTAGCGACGACGACACCAGCTACGATAGCGACAGCGGCGACTACGACTATAGCGATGACAATAGTTACGATAGTGGCAGCGACAGCAGTTGCGACAACGATAATAGCTTCTTTGACTGGTGACATCACCGCCGGCAACTAACACTCGGCTATAGCAGCTATACTGCTGCTATAGCCGACTTTTCTATATTCACCGAGGATACTCATGCGCCGCTTATTTAGTGCACTCATGACCCTAGCGCTACTAGGGGTAACAGCCGCAATAATGCCTCCCACAACCGCATCTGAACACACACGAACCCCAAATTTTAGCTATGTGTTACTAGACGACGGCAGCACTATCGAGACCATAGGGGTCAGTGGAGAGCATGTCACTGAAGATAATTGCGTTCAGAAACATCGCAACTATAAAGCCTTATATTCATCGACTAAGGGATACGGTAGCGACACTGGAGGCATTTGCATAATCCAAGGGCATTTTTAAGGCAAACCAATCTGCGGTATTCAAGCTAACCCCTAAGGGTAACAACCTGTACTCGGTCCGCCTAGAAAACCCAACTTTGCATTCTCTAGAATTCCTGAAAAAATATTATCCGGATTTTAGTCCCTCCGCAGAATGGATGAAGGTAGCGCTACCAGTCAAATCCACCGTTACTTTTGGCTTAACTACCGATAACGGGGCTCCAGGAACTGGATACAACAGAGAAAAAGAAGTCGACAAAGACAGAGTCACCTACCTCATGAAAGCCACTATGCCAGACGGTGTGGTGCAAGGGACTGTAGAGCTAAATAGCGAGGCTGCCAGCTACTTCCCTGGCGCAACCACCTCAAGTCCTACATCAACTACCGCTAAGGCTGACACCGTCCAGGATCTAGTAAACGCAGGCATTATTGTCATCATCGCAATTATTTTGGCTGCGGCAACGCTAGTGTTCATCTTGCTCAAACGCAAGACTGCCTCAGCCACTGCTAGCACCACCTCCACAGACTCGCCAGCTAGCCGCTAGAGTGATCCTCCAGACTTTGTGAGCTTACATCCTTGACGTACTCGCGTTATGCTTAAGACAATTAACGCGGTATTGGACGTAATTGGAGATAACTGTGACGCAAGTAGCTAGCTCAACCCGGGCGCTGATGTGCCCTGGCTTTGTGCTACCTACTCTTCGTTTCGCCGTCTACCTCTACTACCCCTCATGGGACGAATGCCGAACGCTCGCTGAGCCACATCTGCGTGCCTTGGCGAGCGTTATCGCATCTGTAATTTTGCGCCTCTGCGCGCCCAGATTTAGAAGGCATTCCCATGAACCGCAACCGTCAGCTTCCGCCTGCCCCCGTATCCGGCGCTTGGAAAATCACCGACCCACGTGCTTGTCGCAGCTTCGCTAATGTGGGCGATTTGCGCCTCGAAAATGACTCTATTTTGCCGGCAATTACGCTCGCTTATGAGACTTGGGGCGAGCTTAACGAAGACCGCTCCAATGCCATTTTGATTGAGCATGCCCTCACCGGCGACGCCCATGTTATTGGCGAGACTGAGCCTGGTCAGCCTACTGCCGGTTGGTGGTCGCAGGTGGTGGGCCCGGATTTGGCTATCGACACTAACCGCTACTTTGTGGTTGCCATTAACGTGCTGGGTGGCTGTCAGGGCTCTACCGGCCCGGCTTCTATTGCTCAGGACGGCGCCCCTTACGGCTCGCGTTTCCCGGTGATTTCCACCCGCGATCAGGTGCGCGCCGAGGCTCGCATGGCGGATCTGTTGGGGATTGAGCGTTGGAACACGGTTGTGGGGGCCTCGCTCGGAGGCCACCGCGCTATCGAGTGGGCCACCATGTATCCGAGGCGCGTGGAACGCCTGGTGATGGTTGCTTCAGGTGCCCAAACTACCGCTGAGCAGGCGGCTTGGGCTCACACTCAGATTCGTGCGGTGCAGCTTGATCCGCACTGGAATGGCGGGGATTATTACGACGACGCCGTCGGCCCGGTAGCGGGGCTGGCACTAGCCCGTCAGATCGCCCACACCACCTACCGTTGTCCCAATGAGCTCGATGAGCGTTTTGGGCGCCTGCCGCAAAACGCTGAGGATCCGCTAACCGGCGGACGCCTGGCGGTGGAGTCTTACCTGGATTATCACGGCGAAAAGCTGGTGCGTCGTTTTGATGCAGGCTCTTACGTGGCCCTGTGTCGCACCATGATCAGCCACAACGTGGGGCGTGAACGCGGCGGGCTGCGTTCTGCGCTGCGCACGGTTACCGCTAAAACGCTGTGTATCGCGGTAGACAGTGACCGTCTTTTCTTCCCCGCCCAGGTCAAGCGCATGGCTGATCTGATCCCTAACGCCAGCTACGCCCTAATTCACTCTGCTCACGGCCATGACGGCTTCTTGATCGAGTTTGATCAGGTCAACGAGCTGCTTGCAGATTTTTTAGATTCCGGGGCTCGTCAGAATCTAAGTTACTGGGCTAGCTAGCTCCCAGTTTTAGCTCCCGCTGGCCACGAAAGCCAACGGGAGCTTACGGCGTCGAGCCCACAACAGTAGGTGCGCCGTCGAGCCTAGCAGGGAGCGGCGTAGAGCCTAACCGAGAGGCGGCGTCGCACTGCGTCGTCGGCACTTAATTACGCGGGCGAGTGAGCTTATCCTGGCCGTAATCGAGCAGCTCACGGGCCACGGAGGGCACATAAACACTCAGGCCCCCGTCACTGACCGGGAAAGTAGACCAACCTTCCTCATCCACCTGGACAGTGTCTTGCTCGCCAATCATGCACGTCCAGTAGGAGCCGGCGTGTGCCCGGCCTACATACATGCGCTTGGTGCCGGCCCGGCGATCTGAGAACAGCACGGCCACACCAGAAGCAGGGCGGTAGTCGTCACCCTCACGGGTAAAGCCCACCACGTCGGCGTCGTCGAAGTAGTCGTGCTGGGGGCCGTACGCCAAGAAGTGGCGGATATTCATCAAAACCGGCAGCTCAGTAACCGCAGCCAGGTCCCCCGTTTCGGGAGTGCCAAACAGGTCGCCCCAGAACACGCAAGGCATACCCTGCTCGCGCAGCAAAATCAGCGCGTAAGCGGAGGGTTTAAACCAAGCCTGCACCGGCGACTCTAGCGACTGGCCCGGCTGAGTGTCATGGTTTTCCACGAAGGTAACCGCGCGCTCAGGATCCGCCGCTACCAAAGTGTCATTAAACAATGCACCCAAATCCACTTCACCATTCGAGCATGATGCATAAAATAGTTTAAAGTGCAAAGGCACATCAAACAGACTTATGTAGGGTACAGTAGCCAGGTATGAACGCAGCACGTTCACATCCCGCGACCAGTACTCCCCTACCGCCGGCAGCGCCTTGCCGGTCCGCTGGCGCAGCTTGGGTAGCCATAGCGCGAAGAAGTCAGCGCCCACGTGCTTAAGCGCATCTAGGCGCAGGCCGTCAATGCCGGTGGTTTGCACATACCAGCGCCCCCAGGTGTCGAGCTCTTCATGCACCTTAGGGTCAGATACGTGCACGTCGCACCCCATTAGGTAGTCGTAGTTACCCAGCTCGTCATCAACGTTCTGGTTCCAGGACTTGCCTTCAAAGAGCCACAGGCCGGTTTGCTGGCGTGCATCATCCCAGTCCACAGCCTTAAAACAGGTGTGATCCCAGATGAAGTCAGAGTATTTGCCATTGCGCCCGGGGAAGGTGAAACGGGTCCATACCTGGATATCTTCAGGCCCGCCAATGATCCGACGCCGGTCATAGGGGTCCACCTGCATGGCTTTTACGTTCTCTAGCTCATCTGCGCCCATGCGGTGGTTGAGTACGATGTCTGCCACCACTGAGATGCCGGCGCTGTGCAGGGCGTCGACGGCGGCCAGGTACTCATCCTTGGTGCCGTACTTGGTGGGGATGGAGCCTTTTTGGTCAAATTCGCCCAGGTCATAGAGGTCATAGACCCCATAACCGACGTCTTCTATGCCGGTGTGTCCTTTATAGGCGGGCGGCAGCCAGGCTGCAGTAACCCCGGAGTCTGCCAGTAGCTGCGCATTGTCAGCTAGCAGGCGCCAGTGACTGGCATCAGCGTTTAAGTCCCAGGCAAAAGCCTGTAACAAGACTGGATTAGCTGCGTCAGGATCTAGTTGATGCATAGGGTGATTTTACCTTTCGCTCTAGTTCAGCAGACTAAGCTTGCGGTTGTCTTTTAGCTAAGCGCGTCGGTTACGCGCAATTTCACTGGTTACTGCCCAGCGGGTGTATCGCTGTTCAGCAATAATGCGTTCTTGGTTGTTAAGCATGCGTAGCTGGTTGTTAAGCATGGCTCGGTTCTGGCTTTCAATGCGTTGACGGTGCATATCGCCTTCATAAACATTGATCACTTCTTGCAGGGTAGAGGCACGATAGTTATCAACTAACTGCCACATGTAGGCCACAGCATTTGCCAGCAAATAGGCTGCCGGGAATTTACCTTGGTAGTTATCCCGGTATTCACCTACTAGCGAGTTAATCTCATCTACTACCGCTTTTTCAAGCTCGTGAACCTGCTCATTATGGGCTTCGCGAGAGTTAGTGGCCGCATCTTCGCTGGCATTGTGGCGCTTAACTTTTGCATTATGCACCACGAGCATAATGGCACTGATCAGCACACCTAAAACCAGGTTGCCAAGTAGAAACAACAGTACCGTAATCAACATGGGCGTCGTGGGGTTTTTGGACCCGAGGAAAATTAACAAACCGAGCAGCGTCCAGGCCAGCAAGAATGGCACCAGGTGCGAGACAATTGCCAGCGAAACAAAGTGTTCCTTTTCGCAAGCTTTCAAGCGCGAGTAGTCTTTGACACCCTTAGTGGAGCCATCATGTTTAGCTACCAAGATTCTCCTGAATGCATGATGGAAAAGCTTTTGCAGGCCAATGTAGAAACCAATAGTCCATGGCCCGATTGTGAAAAGCATATACATAGCCGCTAGAAGACTTCCATTGGCAACCGCAATAAAAAGTACCACAAGGAGTACCAGGAACACCCACGAAACACAGCGGGCCGTATTGGCAATAAATTGGGGTCGCTTCCAGATCTGCAAATAGTCGGCGTAACGATATTGCTCGCGAATGCTATTGAGGTTCTCGTGTAGCTCATCGCTACGATGCAGGATATAGGACAAACGCCCCAACCAGTTTTTGAGCTCCTCGCGCTGAGTTAGCTGCTCAGACTCCCCCATGCCCAAATTCCTTTCCTATAATCAACACTTTCACAGTGACTGACGCCATAATCTACCACTGGCAGAGCGGCGTAACCAGCCCCTGCCAGCGGTTAGACCTGCGCTCCAGGCGCGGGCCTGAAACAAGACTTAACTAGCGGCGTCGGAATCTAAACGCCGTGCGCAACACGAACCTTAACTAAAGCTTTTCTGAGCTTTTTAGTGGTTCATTATCATGTTTGTTACTAGCACAGTGTTTGCATACTGTTGCTGCGCAAGGATCTGGTTTTGGCGATCAAGGATCGCGCGCTGCTGATCGGCCAGCTGCTGCTGACGTGCGTCAGCTTCATAAACGTTGATTGCTTCTTGGAGCGTGGAGGCACGGTGGTTGGTAACTAGCTGCCACATATAGTCAACCACTCCGGGCCTTAAGTAAGCGGCAGGGAAATTACCCAGGTAGGTGTCTGTAAACTCTCCAACTAGAGTGTTAATCTCATCCACCAGCTCTTTTTCGCTGTCATAAACGCGCTGGTTGTGGAGGTTTCTAGCTTCAGCGTCAGCAGTTTCAGCCATGTTATGAGCCTCAACCTTGCGGTTGTGCAACAGCAACGTTACCACACTAGCTACCGCCCCAACCAGCAGGTTTACAAAAAGCCCGATAGCCAGCATCAGCGTTTCGTTAGCCACGGTGGGCCCATTAGTCGAGGCTCCCGCCATCATCAGCCAGAGCAGCAAGAACGGCACCAGGTGCCCCACCGCCATCGGCAGAACCAAGCGTTCTTTACCGCGAATACGCATCCGCTCTTGTCGCTCTAGAGCTTCAGAGCTTAATTTTTTAACCAATACTCGCTCTGTCACAAAATACGTGAGCTTATATACTCCGTAATAAAGCAAGATTAAAATTATTAGAACAGCAACATTTACAAGTGATTTAGCGGCGCCAGACTGTTTGCTATCAGCTATAAATAGTGGGATTAAAACCACAGCAAAAAGCAGCAATAATGCAAATCCAGAGTATTTAATGGTGTTAGCTAAAAATTGGGCTAGCTTCCAGGGCTGCCAATAGTCAGGCTGCTTATACTGTTTTCTGACATACCCCAATTTTTGGTGCAGATGGTCGCTACTGCGCAGAATATAGGATAACCGCCCCAGCCAGTCCCTTAATTCTTCGCGTTGAGTTGTTTCTACTTGCCCCACGGGCACGCTCCTTCATCATAGCCACACTTTCGCGGCGCTCAATACTCTTCACGATACTCAGCACCTACAGTGTTTTGGCCGCTTAACACACTTCGCTAACTGGCTTTACCAGAGGCCAGTTTGCGGTAAACCAACTCCAGTCTACTAACACAATCGTTAATGTCATAGTGCGCGCCAATATTTAAGTATTTTTGTGCCTCAGTTTGCCGGCGGTCATTATCGCTAAGCCAGTAGTCGATGGCGCGCGCCAAGGCTTTAGGATCGCGGGCCTTGAAGCGACTGTGGGCATCTAGAGCGAATTGGCTTGTGGCCGTAAGCGGCGAGTGTGCGATTACCGGCACCACCCCGTGGCGTAGCACCTCCAGGCAGGAGAGGCCTTCCACCTCGATGAATGCGGCGTGAATGTAGAGGTCGGCTTGCTCAGCTTGAGTGTCCAACCCGGCGGCGTCGAAAAAGTTAAAGCTGGGGGCGTGTTTTAGCATCCCGTCGCGCACTAGGTGACTAGCTGCGCGACGCAAGGATTTTTCTGTGGGCCCGCGACCTGCGAAAACCAACTGGATTTGGGAGGCGTAGCGGCTGTGGCGCATGGCTTTGAGGATGGTGGCTTGGTCTTTTTCGCGCGAGAAACGCCCCACCACCAGCAGCCGGTAAATCTGCTCACCCTCTGGCTGCGCTTCCCCGGGAGTTTGCTTAGTCTCGACTTGCCGCCCGTCTGGCTCACGGTGCTCAGTTTTTGCGCTTACTTCCGGTTTCGACGGCGCCAAGCCCACCCCGTTAGAAATGGTCACTAGCTTGTCCCCCAGCCCCCAGCGCCGCAGGCGCTGATGCACAGAATCTGAAGGGCACTGAACCACCTGCGCCAAAGCGTATATGCGCCGTCGCCAAGATGCCAGCAAAAGCGCATTGAGTGGCCAGACACCGTCTAGGTGAATGGTGGCGGTGATGTTTTCAGGGTGGATATGGTAGGTGGCCAGCACTGGTTTGCCTGCGTGTTTAGCGGCGTGGGCAGTGCGGGCCTGCAAGCCGAAGGGCTCCTCCAGGTGGACCACTTCGGCCCAGGCCACAGCCTGCTTAATCACCTTACGTTTGGGTTTAGCGAAGGCGTAACCCTGGGCTGAGATGATAGCGTCAGCCAGCGGAAATCGCCTAGCAGGCAAGGCGAATTCCGGGGCGGTGAAATCGCAGGCCTGGGCCTGCTCAGCGCTGCCGGAGCTGAGCACTCGCACATCATGGCCGCGTTCGCGCAGCAGGGTGACGGTGCGCCGCGCAGAGGCGGACAGGCCATTGCCACGGGTGTAGAGGTTGTTGATAACAAACAGAAGCTTCAGCGGTTCAGTCCGTTCCATGGGCTAAGTGTGACACGCAACCCTTAAAACTAGCCGAGACTTGTAAAACCGTGCTGCGTCAGCCCAACCCAGCTACATTTTTGCCCGGTTTTGCGCGACTAGTCGGTTTGGCGCGGCTTGCCTCACCTTACACAACTTGCCGGGTTTGGAGCTGCTCGCCCCACCTGGCACAGCTTGCTGGGTTTGGCGCGGCTCACCCCACCTGGCATGGTTTGTCCCACCCAGCACCGGCCCGCCTTACCCACTTCCCTACCTACGGCCAAGAATTGACTTCAAGCCCAGGTCAAAGCGGTGATAATGTGCGATTAACGTATTTTTACCGAAAGGAGCAGAGAAAATGAAGCTGTCTGCACGCAACCAGTTCCCCGGCAAGGTTGTTGAGGTCACCGAGGGTGCCGTTAACGGTATCGTCAAGATTGAAATCGCCCCCGGCCTGGTAATTTCCTCTTCCATCACCAACGCCGCCATTGAGGAGCTAGGCCTGAAGGTTGGCGCCGAGGCCGTAGCAGTCATCAAGGCTTCCAACGTGATTGTTGGCGTCGAGGACTGATCTGCGCCGGTTGCTTTACCGCTTTGCGCCTAGTTCCAGGCCTGCACTCGTTAACGACGACGCCGCAGCGCCTGGCCTAGGCGCTTAGTTTTTGTGCTGCTTTGCCACCAGCTTTTTTGGACACCAAGTTTTCGGCGCCAAGTTTGTGGCGCCTTGCCATCAATGACGACGGACAGTCCATCTACCAAATGAAGCGCCGACTACAGCAACTACACTAAGCGCAGCCGCAGCGGTTAGACACTGCGAGGTAGAAGTTTTTCCAGCTGTGGGTTGTTTTTCCGGCGAGCCAACCAGTTCCTGGCTGTTAGTAGGTGACATGGCTTCTGAGGTTGTTTCAGCAGGCAAGTCTTTATCGCCCGAAGCTGCTGGCAAACCAGAGCTACTTGCGTTCTTTGTAACCGTATCGCCATAACTAAAGTATTTTTGCGCCCAGGAAGCAAATCTTGAAACTATAAAACCAGCAAGGAATGTTATCCCTAAAGCTGCCGCACAGGAGATAGTCAACTCACGGAAAGAAATCTCATAATCAATAATGGAGGCCCTTGCATGATAACATTTATGATTGCTTTTACAAGCCCACAAAAGACCATAGGATTCAATAAAACCTGGCAATAATATTCCGATTACTATCAACAGACCTCCAACAAATTTCCGCCCCCATTCCGCAGTATACTCGTCACCAATAAGAGCCATATTAACTATCAACCCAAACCAGGCCAAGACAATCAAAAAGTATGTTTCAGTGCTAGAAAACATACCAGTCACGTCTCCACCTACATAAAAAAAGCCGAAGCTCAGAGGGAGAAAATCATACACCATAATACAGGACAGAATAAAAACTGACTCTATCAACAAATTGGCAAGCACCAAAATACGGAAAGGCAAGCGATGTAGCATCATCCCAAACCAAAGACCACAGCTAATAGCGAGCAACCAAAATACCGTTAGTTGCTCAGCTAAATAATGATTAGTCAACCACTTTTCGCCAATCTTAATGTAACCAAAAACTACTAGTGAAATAAGTAGTGAACATAGTCCAGAAAAAGTAGCCAATATTCTACCAAATTATTAAATTTAAAAAGATTCGAAAAATCCTCGAAAGATAGTATTCTTAATATAGAAACCATGGCACCTATATTATCAATATCTGCGATGCATACGCCACCTATAGTCTGCTTTACACCAGATCACCGATCAGCTATGCAAATCGCTAAATCCTTAGCTTCACTTACTGCCTGCCGCTGGGAGCGCCTAGAGCCACCAAAACTGGGTTGAGCCCCACCCAGCGAACCGCCAGCTGGGTGAACACGTCACTGGCTTGCATCGCTTCAGCGTAGTTAGTGGTAACCGCGCGGGTTTTCAGGCAGTCAAGGGCCTGACCCAGCCGGGCGACGTCATCGTCAGCTAAAGCCACCTGAGAGGTGACAATCCGCCCAAACCGCTTAGCCAGGGCAGTAAAACCGCGACCCCAGTTGAGGCCGCCATTATCGTAAATCTCGTGGGAAATGCGGCCCGCAATACGGACAGCCTCACCTTGCAGGCACGGCGCCGGCCCAGAGCTAGGCACCAGCTGCTCCCACAGCTGCCGGAACTGGTCTTCAACCTCAAGTGAGCAGTCAATTTCGACTCGCTGCCCCACCTGCAGGGCTTGGTGCGGCACGGCCTGCTCAACCCCGAAAATTTCGCACAGCTGGGCTAGCGCCTCCACGTTTGCCTCAAAAACTGCCGGGTCTGCGTTGTGCCCATGAGTGATTAGCCGGCAGCGCTGGTCATCCATGCCTCGCAGCGAGTCCTGCTCCTTCCCGCCAGGGCACGCCCCGTGTGCCAGCAGCACTCGGATCACTTCTAGCAGCTTGCGTGCGTCAAATAGACGCCGTCCAGCTAACGCATATTCGGTGAGCGTGTAGTTGCCGTACAGCCCAGAGTTCGCCTGGGCGTGCACATCTGCCCCCAATTTGATCAGTTGCTCTATGTCGGCGCTGGCCAGGCGCTCCACAGCTGCAAACAGTGCGGTGCGATCTGCATAGTCGCGAGCGTTAATGTTGCCGCCGCGCGAAATCAGGAACGGTACCTGCTCACTATGACCGCCGCGAACGCGCCAGTGGATGGGGATGCACTGGTAGCGGTCTAGCTGTTGATATCCTCGCCGCGCTGCAGGAAAAACTCTGTTATTTCCTGGCTGGCAGGAAAATGCATGAGCTGCGGCCTGTATGCGTCTGTACGCAAATATGCCCCCACCTGGCAGTTTTTGACGGCCCGCGCCACCGCCTCAACATCGCCCGAGGCGATGATCTGCTCAATGTCTTCTGGCAGGGTTTTCCGCATCCGCGCGCCCACATTCGCTCCTTCTTTGGCTGCTTGGCTCAGTTTAGCGCGGCCTTGTTTTTCTTCCCGACGACGCCGCTGCCGGTTCGACGCCGTCAACTTACGTACTTGGGAACCTACCAAGCTTCCTTTTTAAGTAGACGCAACCCTGTGCGTCGTCGACACTACAAGCTTTTTCGACCTGCGAGCTGCCAGATCAATTACCTGCCCGTCCTCATAAACAGCAGAGTTATCATGGAGGCCAATCCAGGCAGAAATAAGCGCCCTGGGCACACCCGTGGCTTCTGCGATTCGCCTGGGCGAAAAACCAGGCCAAGCGCGCGCCGCCGCCTGCGCAAAGAGCGTAGGACGTTCCACAGAAACCTCAACGGGTTCCTGATATCGCCAGCCGCGTGCATTGATCTGCCCGTATAGGCTTTTTGCTCGCATTTCAGAGATTAAATGAAGTCGCTGAGCACGCGTAACAATTGCCATTAACGATGTGCCAAAGCGGGCTTTAACTCGCAATAAATCTGGCAGAGTAGAGCGCTCATTTACGCTTTCACGCATAGGCCCCTCCGGTAAAAGGAGAGCTCCAGCAAACTCGAAGGCCCTGCGTTCCTGAGGGGAACGAGAAGTTGGAGGGTTCTTTAGATCATTGTCATAGAGCAGATGCGCTAATTCGTGTGCAATGGTCATGCGCTGCACGTCGCCACGCTTGGGTGCCAAAGTGGCAATTACAGGGCGATCCTCGCTAGCAGAAGGGCGAGAAATTCCAACCATATCTGTTCCATATGAGCGTTGTGGATCCAAATTAGCCACAACAGCTATCCCCATACGTTCAACCATACGGGTCACTGAAGGTACAGGGGCATCAGCGCGCAAACCTGCCACTTCACGCAGCATTACAGCACCATCTTCAACATCCAATTCATGCACATCAGGAGGCGTGAATGGGTAGTAGCCAGATTTTTGCGAGGCTTCACGCCACAAATCATTAGCTAATTGGCTGAGCACACCAACCCTACGTTCCTCAACAGAGCGCGTTGTTGACTTCTTACGGAAGGTCACCGCAGCGCGGTCTGAGTCACGTGTAGGGCGGGCGAAAAATGAGCGAGGCACGCCAAACTCTAGAGTTAAGCGATTAACTAACTCTGCAGACAGCGGGTTCACTCCGTTAATTAGCTTTGAAACGGCCCCTTGTGACATTCCTAGGCGCGCTGCCGCCTCGGTCTGTGTGATCCCCTCTAGATGCAACAGGGCCTCTAAACGAGCACCATAAAGTTCAGCTGGCCGTGTCACTGTCCTCATTTGCCTCAACATCGATTTCAGCGAAGAAGTTTTGTTTCATCTTCGCTCCTTCTTTGGCTGCTTGGCTCAGTTTAGCGCGGCCCTGATTTTCTTCCCGACGACGCCGCGAACGCTGCTAGGGTTGAAGGTCTACAGCGGCCTAAGCGCCGAGACACTCTATCTAGCAAAGGAATGAATCATGCTGGTAGTTACCACCCCAACCGTCGAAGGTATGCCGGTTAAGCAGTACATCGGGATGGTTTCTGGCGAGACCATTGCGGGCGTGAACATGTTTAAGGATTTTGCCGCTGGCCTGTCCAACATGTTTGGTGGCCGGGCAAGCAGCTACGAAAACGAAATCGCCAATGCCTCACGCACCGCAGTTAACGAGATGTGCACCCGGGCCCAATCGATGGGCGCGAACGCCGTCGTCGGCGTGCACGTAGATTACTTCACGGCAGGGGCAGACAACGGCATGCTGGCCGCAATCGCAACCGGCACCGCCGTCGTCCTATAAAAACTCTACGTAACTGCCGCCAAGCAGCCCCCGCCAATCACGGCGGGCACAACTTTGCAGGCAAAGTAGACGCGAGCAAAGCAGTTCTATAGGCAAAAGCAGATCTGTGGACAAAAGCAGGCTACCTGGCTAGCCGGACTGATAGCATACAAATATGTGGGCTGTATTACCTATCATCCTGGCGCTAGCGGGGCTAGCCGCTCTCCTCTATTTTGGGATGGGAAGCTACAAGGCCATCATGTGGTGGCTGCTGCTTTCGCCTGACTACTTGCTGTTCTTGGGCCTCACCTGGGTTTACACCCTTGATTACCTGTCTTGGCAGGGCATGGCCAAGCTTGGACAGTACGCCTGGACGATTGACGCGATGCTGCTGGTAGGGGTTGTCTATTTCATCCTCAACTCGGTTTTGTATGGTAAATCCACCCGCCTGTACAAGATTGTCAGCGCCCTGGTGATCTTGGCGTGCAGCCTGTACATCATGCTGGTGCCGGTTACGGACTTCGTTCAGGGAATCGGCCCCAAGCCAGCCAATAACCTTTCAACCAGCCAGATGGTTTACATTGGTATCGCCGTAGTTATCGCCGCAGTCACTTGGTTCATGCGCCAGTCCACCATGGCTAAGCTTGACCTAACCTTGCAGGACAAAGCGGCTTCCTAGGCCCTGCAGGGTGGCCCCTGCGATACTGATTAGTGAGAGGCATTACTCACAAATTAACGACTAAAAACCTAAATTTAAAACCGCGTGAACTGCTAACATAAGTACATGATTTTAGTCACATTCCCCGTGTTAATTACACTGGTAGGCCTTGGTTTTGTCTATTGGTATTTCAAGACGTTATTTCTGTGGATAATGCTTTCTCCTGACTACCTAGTTATCGTCGGTGGAGCTGGTGCCTTCACTGTCGACCACACCGAGTGGCTAACCTCTTCACTAGGCGGCAGGATTGCCTGGGCAATTATGGCAATGATGGTTGTTTGGGCTGTCTACTTCACCTTAAACTCAGCTTTGTATATTGTCTCCAAGCGTATATATAGGATTGTCAGCTTGGTGCTTATTGTCGGCTGCAGCCTGTACATCATGCTTAGCCTGGTTTTGCGCCTTATGGAAAAAGTCGGCCCGCAGCTGGCCAACGATTCTGCAACCAACCACATGATCTATGTATGCATCGCTGTTGTCATCGCCTTGGCCGCCTGGTTCAGGCGTCAGTCCATCATGTCTAGGTTAGACGAGGACGACAAACTAACAATTAGCCGCGATAGGAGCTAGAGAGTTTAGGGCTCTAAAGCAGGCACACTAGGACGCCGTCTCCACGAGCTGGGGGCGGCGCCGTCATGTCTAGAGACGTAGCCGACGTCGTCGCTCCCGTTTGCCCGAAAAGTACCTAGGGGCACTCACCCCCAAGCCAACACAGGCCTTGCCGCAGCCTCCTAGCCGCAGTAGCACTGGCACAGTGCTTGCGCAGTGCGTTACCGCAGGCAGGTGTGCCGGTCGATTGAGCGAGTCGCCCACACCGCCATGACCAACGCAAACAGCGGGATTAGCACGTAGGCACCCAGCCCAAAGACCGTGGGGGCAGCGCCAGTGTCGAGCGTGGCCTGGTAGGAAGACCACATAATTTCGCTGCTCAGGCGCCCAGAGAAGGTCATAGACAGCGGCAGGAAGAACGTACCCACCCCGCTGAGTACCTGATTGACCAGGTAAACCCCCACAAAGCCGATGAGTGGCGCCGCGAAACCCATGTGGTTAAAGCGCCCCTGGGCCCCAATGGTCATAACCGCGCAGCATTGCACCGCCCAGCAGAAGCAGGAAAACAGCTGAGCCGCCACCAAAGCCAGCAGCACCGACGTAGAGAAAGGCGCTAGCGCGCTGCGAATCGGGGCGGTGTACTGCGACAGGCTAAGCCCCTGCGTCCAGGCAGACGTGGCGGCCACGGCCACCAACCCACCCACCATGAAAGGCAAAGCGGCCAGGCAGGCCAGGGCCATGCGGGTAATTTTTGCCCAGAAAATCTGTGCACCACTGGCAGGCAGGCTCATGGTGAAGTAGCCGCGCTGGCCGTAGAGGGTTTTCCAGTAGTCAACCAGCCCCACAATCGCCACCACCACGGGCATCGCGACACAAAGCGCATAGGCCAGCATCTCAGTGGTGGCGCCCAGGCCAGGAATATCCAGGGCCCGCACGCCGATCGATGCGGCCACCACCGCTACCAGGGCGGCCAGGATGCGCACGTCGCTGCGGACTTGGGCGCGGATTTCGTATGTCAGCAGTTGCTTGTACATCAGCGGTACTCCTTTCGGAAAATGGCGTCGAGGCTGTCTGCGTGGGCGGCGCGCAGGTCATCGGCGTCACCCTGGAGCAGAATGCGGCCTTCCTTCACAAACAGGGCGTAGTCAACGAAATGTTCAATGTCTGAGATCAGGTGGGTGGAGACGATCAGCAGCGACTGGGGGTCAAACTCGCGCAGGATACCTTCCAGGATCACGTCGCGCGTGGCCGGATCAACTCCGCTGATGGGTTCATCTAGCAAAAACACGCGGGCACGGCGCGACATAACCAGGCTGATCTGCAGCTTCTCCCCCCATGCCCTTGCTCATTTCGCTAAGCGGGCGGTTGGTGGGCAGCTCGAAGAAATCCACCATGGAGGCGGCTTTTTCGGCGTCAAAGTCCGCAAAGAAACGGCTGTAGACGCTGATGGCCTGCTTGGCATCCCAGGTGGGGTTGAGGAAGTCCGCGTCGGGCAGGTAGGAGACGATCTTTTTGGTTGCTACCCCGGGGGCGTGGCCGTCAATGGCGACGACGCCGCTGTAGTCGGCTAGGACGCCGGCCAGGATTTTTAGCAGCGTGGTTTTGCCGCAGCCGTTTGGGCCCATTAAACCCACAATGTGTCCGGCGGGCAGATCCAGGCTGAAATCACGCAGGGCTGTGGTGGTGCGGTAGCGCTTGGTCAGGTTTTCCACATGGACTAAAGCGTTTGCGGGTGTGTGGCCGGGGCTTGCTGCTGCGGCGCTGGGGCTTGCGGGGGCGGCACCTGCGATTGCGGCTTGGGCACCCACCGTCGACGCCGGGTTGGGCCCCGCTTGAGGTGAGCTGGTCCCTGGCGCGGTGGAGGGAGGTTTTGCGGTCATTTTTGTCTCTCCTGGACTTAAGTGTCCGCGTCCCAACGCTCATCTATGAGGCTGTGGGCCTGTTCCCGTTCCACGCCAAGTGCGCGGCAGGCGCTGATGTAGGCGTCTACTGCGGCTTGGGCGTTGGCTTTACGTAGGGCGTGCAGGGCGACGTCGTCAGTGGCGACGAAGCGGCCGGCGGTCCGTTTGGGGACGGTGAGGCCTTCCTCGTCGAGGGCGGCGAGGGCACGCTGAACGGTGTTGGGGTTGGTGGAGGCCTCGATGGCGAGGTCGCGGACTGAAGGAATCTTTTGGCCGGGTTTCCACGTGCCGTCAGTGATGCGGGCGCGGAAGATCTCGGCCAATTGGATCCAGATGGGGCGGGTGTCATCGATGCGCATCGATGCATCCCTCCTGTCTTACTGTATTAATACACTAATACAGTAAGGCTGCCGCCCAACTGTGTCAACCCCTTAATACAGTTGGTCGGTTTGGCCTGCTGTCGGCAGCCTTAAGACTGCGCTAGCACCTCCACCAAACCTCATAAAAATACGCACAAGCAGCAAAAGGCCCGAAATCTTACGACTCCGGGCCTCAGCTATCGATGGCTCGCCACTTTAGCGATGTGTCTCATTCTCCATCAGAGCGCTGCTCATTATTTTTAGAAAACCCGCCCTGTCCAAACACTGCAGCAAGCGCAACCAGATCTATAGTGCCAAGTACGCCAGCGATCCAAGGCTCGTTAGCGTATATTGCATAGCAGACAACTAGCAGCGAAGCGAGAACTGCAGCGAGCCCATAATTCTGACCTCTCCGCGCAAACTCCCTTGGTATCTCATAAGGTGCGCGAGTCGTGTAGGACTCATCTGCGATAGTAGTCTCAAGAGCCTTCACATAGAGCTCATAAATTTCCGGAGCCTGCCGCTTTAAAACTGCAAGCGCATCAGCATCCGGTAGAGTAACCCCCGTGTACAGGTGATTCTCTTGAATTAGAGCGAAAACCTGCTGAGCTACCTGGTGGGTAACGTCGGAATCGGGACCTTCTGGATTGTACGAGCGCCCGCTACCATCAACTGCTTGGGAGTGCGCCGAGTTTTTCTCGGCATCTGAACGCGCATCGCTCGATAACTGCGTTCCCCGGTTAGGTCGAAGATTGAGCGGGCGCCTGTCAGAAGCAGCGTCTGGCGACGACGCCGAACCTGTCTGGTCGCCACTAGCATCTCCTTTCTGAGCGCGTTTCTTCATATAACCATGATATATGGGTTAGTTGATTAAAAGTACAGCATTCACTCATAGAACACACTTCATACGACCACCGCCATTACCAGCTCTTCACAATTGGGACATAGTCAAAGTTTGCAAGCACCAGTTCCAAGAAGTGCTTAAGTGGCGTAACAACTAAGGTTACAAAGCTTAAGCACGCAGTCGCGTAGGTGTTCGAGGCGGCCAACGACAGCTTTGGCAGGCCCATTGGAGACATGGAGAGGGCCTAAGTAGACGATATCTGCTACACCTTCAACGTGAAGCCCTTGAAACCTTACAGCTTCCGGACCTCAGCCCAGCCCTCCATGGCTTGCTGTTTTAGTAACTTCCTCCTAATTTTCTGGCAAATAACTCCTTATGCTTCTTAAAAGAATTGAAGACCTTAAACAGTCGTACAAGCAAGATCACAACAATAATGCCAACAGGGCCAGCCAACCAGAATGCCTTAACGTATACATCATAAACAAAAAGCAGCAGAAAAACGATAAGAGCAATAAGGTTAAACCAGATTTCCCTCCGCTCAACCTTCACTATAACTTCTTCCGCCAGTTGCCATTTAGTCCTCTCAAGGAACCCACTTGCTAGCTCACGAGGTACGCGATTTACTTCAGCCTCATTTACAACATCAGGCCCAAGAACCTTCGCATAGAGTTTATAAAGTTGTGGAGCTTCTTGCCTTAAAACTGCAAGTGCCTCAGTATCTGACAGAGTAGTCTTTCCGCAAAAACGAATCTTTTGAATAAAAGCAGAAATATTTTCAATTAGCTGAACGACATTATCATCATAAGGAGGTTCTAGAGCGTCTAAGTAGTCACTATCCTCAAGTATCCTAGTGATCATAGCGTTTTTCTTAGCACCTGGGCGCGTATCGCTTGACATCTGCTTGCCCTGGCTAGATTGAAGATCGAGCGGATGCCCACTATAAGCAGACTTTAACAGTGACTCGGGAAATCGCTAATCCATCTGTGCTTTTCCTCGTCCACTCATTTTCTTTACGACAAGACATTTGACGCAAGCACCCCTATCACCATCATAAATGTGGTTACCGACAGCCGTTGTAACCGTATATGTAATCCTACACCCTACCCCTTAGGCAAGCACGCCATTTAACGCCGCACATTTGGCAAGGCACGCTTAAGGAAAACACCCGTCACGATAGACAACCTGACTTAACAATATTACTCAGTAATACATTTTGATATAGTCAAGTAAATAACTGATATTACGGCTATAGCGAACACTGCGTTCTACAGTCAAGTTCTACAGTTGAGGCTATGTGGATTCTTGCCGCTTGCCTTTCCGCCCTTTTTGCATCGACAAGCTTTCGCTTAGCGCAGCCCCGCCGGGTCAACTAGAGACAGGGCACGCGGGGCGCGTGAGACCTGCACGCTTTGGCCCCCAGGTGAGGGTGAGGCGGTCGGATTCTATGCCGTCACCAAAAGAGCACCAGGGATTCACTGCTCACCACCAGGCTCAGTTCCTCCCCCTCCCCTAGGATTCCTTCGGTGCAGTTGGTGCCGGTGTGGGGTGAGGGCCAGGCTTCGCGCACAAACCACGCCAGGGAGTGCGAGGTGGGCGCGGGTAGATCCCCCATGTGCCGCCCGCGTTTTAGGGAGGCGCCCCAGCCCGTGGCGCCGGTCCCGGTGGAAACAACGACGCCGGAGGAGGACTGCCGCTCTGCGCGGGAGCCCAAGGTGAGCTCGTAGCGGGCACTTTGGTGGCTTGGGTGCCCAATAAACACCTCATTGAGGGCGGTGAGTGTGCGCGAGTCGTCAGCAGCCGCGCGCACCATAGTCAGCTGGTCAACGCGCAGGTCAGAGCCAGCTTCCAGGCGGCGCAGCGCCCCCACCCCCTGCTCGGGCGTGCAGCGCACGAGCACGCCCGCATTGGCTTGGGGCACAGAATTAACCCCCACCACTACCTGCCCGCCCACGTATTTGGCCACGTTAGCCACCAGCCCGTCAGGGCCAACCACAACAATTACGTCCTCGGGCGCAAACAGGAAGCGAGACAGTGAGTCGCGTTCGACGTCGGCACTAGCCCAGCCGTCCGGGATCCCCGCCCGCACCCGCGCCAGGGCCGCCAGGTGGCACTCGTGCGCGCGCTCCACCTCCTCAAGGCTGCGCCCGCGTGAGCGCAGTACAAACTCAACCTGGCCGCGCGTGGAGTAGCGGTCCATGAGTTCGTCGTATTCGGTGGGGCGGCGCACAATCACCGCGCGGCGTCGCATTACTTGCCTGCCTTGGCTGAGCCGGTGAAGGCCGACACCAGGTCGCTGAGCACGTCAGCGGTGATGGTGATGTTGCCGAAGGAAGGCATGTGACCTGCCAGCTCCTTAAGTGCCAGGGCGCGCGCCACCTCAGGCCCGGCCTCGGCGACGGCCTGGATGTAGGCCGCGTCATTGGCGGTTCGAGCGCGCCCGGCGGTGTTCCAGTCGGTCTCGTAGGCCTTGGCTTTTTCTACGATGCGGCGCGATTCAGCCTCGACGGCGATCGCGTCAGCGGCGGCTTTCTCTTCAGCTTCGCGCCTGGCGTTGTGGCCTTCCTGGTCAACCAGGTCGGCGCGCTTACGGGCCAGGTCAAGCTTGGATTGCATCTCGTTTTCGGAGATTTGGGATTCGCGCTCGACGGCGAGGGCGCGGCGCTCGTAGAGGGCACGGTCAGCCTCGGCACGCAGCTGCTCAAGCAATGGGGCGCGCAGGGAGGATTCAACCCCTTCATCGGGTCGCAGGGACAGCAATCGCACGTCAACAATGCCCACGCCGGTGGCCTGCAGCTGCTCGTTTGCGGCGAAAGCCTGGGTCAGGAGCCCGCTAACTCGCTCCAGGGAGCCGGAGATGGCTTCAGACAGGGCCATGGCGCCGATGGTTGAGGCCAGGGCGGAGTGGGCGATGCGGGTGACGGTTTCATCGATTTGCCACAGGCCCTGCGCGTCTTTCTTTGCTTCACGCGGGTAGAGGCCGAAATCGTAGTGCGCGGCGGCGGCCTCGGCGTTCTCGATGCAGTAGGTGACGGCCACCTGGGCGTTTACGTTCTGCTGGTCGCTGGAGGCTACCTGCACCAGGAAGCTGTGGGCGCGGTTAGCGGTGGGCACTTCCGCCAGCGCGCAGCGGCCTTTGCGCAGCCAGAAGGATTGGCCAACCCCGGAGCGGATGGTGCGTCCGGCGCTGATCTGGACGACGTGGTCGCCGGCGCCGCCCTGGTAGCGGATGAAGAAGGGGTGGTTGTGAAGGGTTCCCATGATGACTCCTTAGGTAGTTCCCATTTGTTTGTGTCACTATGACGATAAACCCCTTCAGGCTTTAATGTCAACTTGACGCAAATAGGTTAGGCTAGAGTCATGATTGAACCTGTCACCTTCCCGATCGCCGTCGACGTCGTCGCCCTGACAGTCATTGACCACACGCTCAACGCGCTCGTGGTGCGCCGAGGCATCGAACCTTTCCGTGGCCGTCTGGCCCTACCTGGCGGTTTTCTGCGCAGCGGCGAGCAGACAGATCAGGCCGCCGCGCGCGAACTTGAGGAGGAAACTGGCGTCACTCCCCCCGGTCACCTTGAGCAGCTGCGCACTTACGGCCCCCTTGGGCGTGACCCGCGCGGCCCGGTTCTTTCTGTGGCCTACCTGCTCTTGGCCCCTTCTTTCTCCCCCACTCATGCGGGGGGCGACGCCGCCGGGGCGCTGTGGCAGCCCGTTGAGGCCCTGCTTGGTCCCGACTCTCCCCTAGCTTTCGACCACGACGCTATTTTGGCCGACGGCGTCGAGCGCGCCCGCTCTAAGATTGAATACTCACCTCTGGCCACCTCTTTTTGCGGGCCGCAGTTTACGATCACCCAGCTGCGCACCACCTATGAGGCTATTTGGGGTTCTGCCCTAGATCCGCGCAATTTCCACCGAAAAGCCACAAAAACGGCGTCGTTCATTGAGCCCACTGGAGACAGCGTGCGCGAAGGGGCCGGGCGCCCGGCCGCCCTCTACCGCCTAGTCCCAGGAGTTGATGCGACCGCTTTTGTCTTAGACCCGCCTCTGCGCCGGCCACCCGCCCAGGTCTAGGCGAAGCCAGCAGCCGGCCTGGGCTCAGGCAACGCCAGCCGCCCCGATAGACGAAGCCAGCAGCCGGCCTGGGCTCAGGCAACGCCAGCCGCGCTCGGGAGCCCATGCCTAGACACTGACAAGCGCTAGCGCGCCTAGTCCGCGAGCGCGTCAGCTGCAGCCTCGATCTGCTCGCGCGCAGGGCAGGCAGCTGGTCCCACTAGGGTCGTGGAAAGAGCGCCTGCACAGTTAGCCAGTAAAAGCGCTCGCTCTAGGGGGATTGCCTGCGCTAAAGCCGCCGCCAACACGCCAGAGTGGGCGTCACCTGCGCCGTTAGTGTCGATAGCCGCAACGCGCGGCGTCGGAATGTAAGTCACATCTGCGCCAGTATTCGCGCTGGCCGCCACCGGAGCCGCCGGAGCTGCAGCTGGCCCCTTCGCTGAAGCCGCTGCCGGAGCCGCACCCGGAGTCGGCGCCGAAACCGCTGGAACTGCGTCCGGCGCCATTGTCGACGCCACCAAAGCAGCTGCTGGCCTGGCGAAATAGGCGCCCTCAGCTCCTGCACGCATCACAACGGGGCATCCCAGCAAGCTGGCTACCAAGCCGGCCTCACGCGCCTGGTCGCACCACTGGCTCTGCTCCTGCTCCTGGTAGCAACGCTGGCTCTGCTCCCCGTCCTGGCCCTTGCTTCTGGCAGTGCCCCTGGCCCTGCCCTCGGCTCAGCTCCTGGGCCTGCCCCAAGCCGCGCTCTGCGCTTTGGTTAATGATCTGCTGAGCTTCCCTATGGTTCATCGAGACAATTACGTCACGCGCAGGTAGGCCCTGCGGGATGCCAATAACAGGCGAGACATCCAAATGACCTGCACGCCCTCAGGTAGGGCCTCCAGCGCCGCCTGCGCTGCCTGACGGTTAGCCGGGTGATCCATAAGGTAGCCGTCAATGTAAAGCACATCCCCCGGGCGCATAGTTGCGGTGAAGTCCGCCCAAGCGCTTGCTGGCGCCCTCGTCTCAGCGCCCCGCGTGGAGATAAAGGTGCGCTCCCCGGATTGGTCAGTGAACGCAATACAAAAACCGTTATCGATACCGTCAATGTGGGGCCCGGCGTCCGTAATTTCCGCGCGCTGCAGGGCCTGCTGGATGAGTAAAGAGTAGGGACCGTGGCCAATCGGGCTGAGCGAGACGGCCTGGGCTCCCATACGCCGCGCGGCCACCAGCGCGTTAAAGCCCCCACCCACGTGCATTCCTTCATCGCTGGCCCATACGTCGCCGCCAGGGGCCGGTAGTGCCTCGCCACGCACAGCCAGGTCTACAAGGATCTGGCCCATCAGCACCACGCGGCCCGCCGGGGCGCCTTTTTGTGGGGACGCGGCTGGGGTTTTGGTGAGCGCGGGTTTTTCTGGGTTGGGCGACGTCGTAGCTGCTGCGGGGGCAGCGCCGCCGCCCTCCCTATCACGCAGAGCCAGCAAATCTGTAGCGACGCTAGGCAGATCAAGCTGCGAAACCTGCTCCACCTGGGCCAGGCCGTAAGCGTCAAAAACCTCAACACCCAAGCTTGCACCCAAAATTGCGCCCGCTATCGCACCAATTGTGTCAGTGTCACCCCCTAAATTGGCGGCCTGCAGCAGGGCGCGCGGGGAGGGATCACGTGCCAGCAGCGCGAAAGCCATGGGGATTGCCTGCGCTGAGGCCACAGCCGTGCCGATCTGCCCAGCCAGCCACTCTAGGGACGACGACGGCTGGGCGGCCAGTTTTAATGCCCGGTGCGTGGCTGCCACAACATCCGGCTCTGGGCTCCAGGCGCCGCGCTCAGGTAGTGAGCGCACAAAAGCCACAGCCTTCCACAGCAGGTCTGTCACATCCGCCGCGCCGGCGTCGATCCCGAGTGACACGGCGGCTGCCACTAGCGCCGCTGACTGAAAGCCCTGACGGGTGGCGTGCGTGACCTGGCATGAGGACCATACGGCGTCGGCGAAAAGCTGCCGGTCCGACGTCGACGCCGCAATCCCGATCGGTGTCACCCGCATTGCCGCCCCATTAGTGGTGCCCTCACCGCCCACACGCAACGGGTTCTCGCCTGCGCGTACACGCTCAAGTGCCGCCTTCGTGGATGGCCCCAGCAGATCCAGCGAGCCACGCTCAATCATGGAATCCTCCCAAGCCAGCAGGGCGTGGGAGAACTCGCTCGCATCTAAGTTCAGCCCAGAGCCGTGGCCTTTAAGCAGCAGGGAAGCGATCAATAATGCTTGCTCGGTGTCGTCAGTGACCGACCCGGCCGCCATACCCGGCGCATAGGGTTGGCTTTTATCCCCATCCACCAGGCCCGTGACATGGCCGTAAACCGTTTGAATCTGCTGTGGAGACATTGCTTGCGTTGGCATACCCAGCGCATCGCCCAGCGCTAACCCAGCCAATGCGCCATATGCGCGCGAAAAACGAGGATCCATGAGCTTTTCCTCCCTATGCAGGCCGTGAGCACATCCAATATAGGCGGCCAATATCGAGTCAGAAAAGAAAGCTCCTTTAAAACTGCCCCTACTTCACCTTTTTAAGACGAAAGCCCTATAGACTGAGGCGGTAGGGATTCTTAGACAACCGCACCTTTTAGTGCGTTTATCGCGGCAATCATGACGGCAAGCAACGCCAACCCTGACGGCAAGCAACACCGTGCGCCGTCGGCCACCTACTCAGATCAAAGAAAGAGCCTCCCATGAGCGACACCAGCAAGCAGTCCGAGCAGAACGAAAACACTGAAGCGGACAGCACCCCCAACACTCCTTTGCACACCTCCCATGGCGTAACCACCATCGACGAGAACGTCATCGCCAAGATCGCCGGCATGGCCACGCGCGAGGTGCCCGGGGTCTACAGCATGGGTAACGCCATGCGCCGCGCCTTCACCGCCATGACCGAGCGCATCCCCACCGCCCAGACCAACGTCACCGGCGGCATTAACGTACAGAAGGGCGAAACCCAGACCTCCATTGAGGTCACCGTGGTGGTTGACTACGGCGCCCCCATCATTGAGGTCACCGAGGCGATCCGCAACAACATCATTGAGCAGATCGAGACCAGCACCGGCCTGGAAGTAGTTGAGGTCAACATCCACGTCACCGACGTGCACCTGCCCGGCGACGAGTCTGAGACCAACAACCTCAAGTAATTTACGCCTTGATCTGAGGAGATCTCATGAAGACAACGCACCTGGCCCTCCTAGTAGGCCTGTTCCTTGGAACCGTTCTGGCTTTTGGCTCCTTCGCTGACTTTGTGCTGGTGTCACTGTGTGGCCTGGTCGGGTTAGGAGTGGGCCTGTACCTGGAGGGCCGGGTCGATGTCCGCAGCTTCCTTGAGCGGCTAAGGAAGTGACGATGGCGCCCCTCGCCTCACCTGCAGCCGCCCAGTCCTCAGGCCTCCAGCCCACAACCGGGCAGGCCGGGCAGCCGGGCACCGCCCAAGCCGCTGGCACCGACGCGGGCACCACCCAGCGCGGCACCACCACCATTCCAGCTAAAGTCGTGGCCAAAATTGCCGCCGAAGCCGCCTATGAAACCGGCAATGTTGGCTCCAACGCCGGCGGGGTTTTAGGCATCGGCGCCCGCCGCAACTTTTCCTCCCGCCCCGAAGCCCAATGTGAGCTCTACGGGCAGGTAGCCGTCTTACACATGAACCTAGGCCTGGTTTTTCCCACACCACTGGCAGACACAATCGAGGCCGTGCGCGCACATGTACGCAGCCGGGTGGAGCACCTGACCGGGCTGAGCGTCGGCAAGATCAATATTGAGATCTCCTGGCTTAACCCCGCCGGCCCAGGCAGGAAGAACCTGAAATGAGAAAAGTTCCAAAACTCATTCGCCGCCCCTCACGCAGCGGCTCCAGCGTGGTTCTAGCCCTGTTGCTGCTTGCCGGCGGAAGCCTGGGGGTTTGGCTGACCGGCCAGCGGCTCATTACCGGCTACTGGCCGCGCCACGCCCTACACGCACTTGAAGCCATCAAATCCACTTCGCTTAGCTCCACTGCGGCGCTTATTGTCGCCGGGGTTTTGGCGGCCTGTGGCCTAATCATGATTATTGCGGCGCTATGGCCCGGGCGGCCTGAGCGCGTCGAAATTCTCCCCGACGACATTCCTGGCCAGACCGCAGTTAGGCGCCGTGACCTGGCCAAACTGGTGAGGCTACAGGTTGAGCAGCTGGGCGGTGCTAACTCCGTTTCGGCCACTGCCCGCCGCTCGCGGGTTAACGTCGTCGTCCACAGCGTCCTAGATGAGCTAGAGCCCGTGCAGCAGGCCGCCCAAAAGCAGACTGACCAGGCCCTACAAATGCTCGCCCCGGTGGGCATTAAAGGCAGCCGCGTGCGCGTCAAGCACGCGAGCTAAGGAGGCACGATTATGCGTTCAGTTTCCACCCCGCTAAACCGGTGCGTCCTGGCTATCTGTGGCTTTGTTTTGTTGGTCGCCTCCGCTTGGCTGCTGGCTTCGGGCCTGGGTTTGGCTCGTTTTTGGCCCGACGCCGCCCCCTACCTGGCTAGCAAGCAGGGGCGGGTGGGCGCCGTCGCCAGTCAAGCAAACTGGCTTTTACCCGTGCTTGCGCTGGCCTCAGTGCTTGCCATCCTTGGCGGTCTGGCGCTGCTTCTCATGCAGGTTCCGCGCCGGGTAGCGGCCTCACCTATGCGCCTGAGTGACTCTGAGGGGCTTTTACTCACTACCTTGGATCCAGAAGTTTTATCGCAGGCCCTATCTGAGCGGGCGCAGGGCGTGCCCGGGGTGGAGCGCTGCACGGTGTGGGTTAGCGGTACCTTGAGCCACCTGCAGATTCAGGCTGATGCCAGCGTGTCTCAAGAGTGCGAGATTGACTGGACTGTGTCTACGCTACGCAGCCGTCTTCAGCAGGATGTGAGCATCTCGCTGGGCTATGAACCTAAGCAGATTGACCTTTTGGTGCGCCTAGAGCGCCCCACCAGCTCTAAGGTTTTGCGCACCACTTCGGGCCAAGGCTCCCCCAAGCCCGCTAAAGACACCGACGCCGC
>BNJU01003577.1_pt1 | contig 39231 bp, 47 predicted proteins | sample 8539281 | NCBI WGS metagenome assembly BNJU01 (sample SAMD00202456, study PRJDB9452) | human saliva metagenome | isolation source: human saliva | place: Japan
CGAACAGGACTTTAGGGGTTGCTGATAAACACTATTGTTAGTAATCAAAGGGAGAAAGAAATAGGTTAGAGATCGTTAAATAATAAGTTACTATGTTTGCAAGGCTAGCACACACAGAGACAAAGTCGGATGCCGCTCTTCGAGGCTTCGCGCCTCCAGCCGCATGTGAAACCACCATGAGTGTTTTTCATAGTCTGCAAGGAAAATGCTGGTACGATAATAATTGGATTGTATATTTGTAGTGCAAACGACTGACAAATGACAAACAATTAGAACCATACTCGATATAGCAGCAAAATTTCCTTTAAAGGACAAAAGATTTACATCGGAATTGATGTACGCAAAAAACTTGGGAGGTCTGTGTGCTGACCGAGGTCGGGTTACAAAGAGGCGCCGCAGAAGCCTCCTGCAAAGACGCTCTTTGACTTTTTGAAGAAAGCTTGTTCCCTGATGGCGAGTACCATGCCGTGTGAGGTCAGGCTCAGTGGTTTTCCACATACTACGCTCTCAAAGGTACAGCATCAACCGTGTCGTGACCCATGCCTGCAGATGTTCCGACCACCCAGTACGAGGAGGTGATGAAGACCGATAAGGTGGGATACAGCCAAAGCTTGCGCGCTCCTTGCGCCGGTGACATCCGTCCCATGCCTATCCGTGAGAAGAGAATATCGATGACAGGTCAGTCATCCGCATAAGGAAGACCAGCACAGAAACAACTCTCGGCTACCAGGCAGGTGAAGCACCTGCTGCACTGCAATGGCGTGGGGAGATGCCAGAGCAGTTCGCAAGACCGGGGACGCACTGGTCAAGGGCTTTTCATCAAATGGCTCAAGGAGGATGTCTGCTGCTTTCCTCCTCAAGATTGTCGTTGGACTTGCTCGTCAAGCAAGTGGAGACGATACGCCGGACACTCTTGGATGCGACAAAATCCATACAGAAGCTTTGCGCGAGACCAGCAGGTATAGGAACAATTACGAGCTTCGATGTCGATACCTGGCATAGGTGTAAGTATGGCAGCCATGTGTATACTGACGAAATCTACGATGTGAAGGAGATTCGTAACGAGAACCAGTTCGCCGAGTTATCTCGGCCTAATACCGACCTGTCATAATAGTGGAGAGAAAACCGCAAGCGGAGAGAAGACCTTCCGTGGCAACAAGCATCTCGGACCGATGATCATAGAGGCTGCATGGATAGCCATCTACTGAGATTACGGACTGAGGAATGGCCTATGCTGAATACAAACAGTCCATGAAAACCGCACGGAAGCCATAGTCAAAATAACGCGAAAGATGTCCAACATCATTTTCTCGGTACTCAAGAATAGTAGGAAATATAGAGCCATACAGATGGGATAAAGAATAACATACGAGACTTTTGGACAACTTCATAAAACGACTCCTTTTCATAATTGATGGACCTTCAGGTGTCATCTCCGATAAAAGATTATTGCGTTTACCTATATTCTAAGAAGTAAATTGTTGGGCGGATACGTCCGTGTCAACTCATAGAAGTTTGTCTGATAGGTCTGTTGTTCGTAGCCTTTCCATACCCGGTGTTCCCATGCCGGGCTGGTGGCTGTTGCTTCTTCAAAAGTCATCGTACTAACAAACTTTCACGCTAAGTGATTGATAATGAACAGTTAATAAATTACAAATATTTCCCAATTATTTGGAAAGCAACATAGAAGATTATGAAAAAGTTATTGATAGTTTTGGCATTGACTGGTGTGTCTATGACCAGTTTTGCCCAAGATGAAGTTCTCACTGAGAAGTATAGTGTTGCAACAAACTCGTTTTGGAGCAACTGGTTTGTACAACTCGGTGCAGACTGGAACGCATGGTATTCTAACCAAGAGCATGGGCGTGATGCTGCTATTAGTCCGTTGAAGGACTTCCGTTCAAAACCGGGTGCCGCTTTTTGCTATTGGTAAGTGGTTTACACCCGGTATCGGTCTTCGTACAAAGATACAGGGTATCTGGGGAAAGCGTGTAGGTGCTGACAGTAATCCTGCTTCTCAGCTTGATAACAGCAACAAGTATTGGATTGCGCAGGAGCAGGTAATGTTCAACCTGAGCAACCTCCTTTGCGGTTACAATGAGAACCGTGTTTGGAATCTTATTCCTTTTGCTGGTGCTGGTGTTGGCCGTTCTATGTCAGCTAATCGCTATGCTATGGGATTGAGCGCAGGTCTTCAATCTTCTTGGAAGGTGAGCAAGGGAATGCGTGTCTATCTTGAAGCAGGCTGGAATCGTTATGAAGGCGATCTTGATGGAGCTGCATACGCTAATAATGAGCGTCGTGGATGGGAGTCGCATGACAATAACCTTTATGCCGAAGTTGGTTTGAACTTTAATATTGGTAAGGGTACTTGGAACAAGACACCAGATATGGAAGCTATCAATACACAGCATCAGGCGGCTCTTGATGCACTGAATGCACGCCTTCAGGATGCAGAGGAAGAGAATGCACGTCTTCGTAATGAATTGGCAAATCAGAAGCCTGTTGAGACTGTTTCAGAGTCAGTGAAGCAGTTGGTGACAACTCCTGTTTCAGTCTTCTTCGACATCAATAAGGCTACAATCGCTTCTCAGAAAGACCTCGTAAACGTACAGGCATTGGCTAAGTATGCTAAGGATAATAATAACAACCTCCTTGTGACAGGGTTATGCAGATAGCGCAACAGGTTCTGCTGCTTACAACCAAAAGTTATCTGAGCGTCGTGCAACAGTTGTTGCTAACGAGCTTGTTAAGATGGGTATTGAGAACAATAAGATTACGACTGTTGGTAAGGGTGGAGTAGAGACCTTGTCTCCAATCTCTTTCAACCGTCGTGCAACGGTTCAGATTACGAATAAGATAAGTCGAATCAAGACCTTTTTCAAATGTAAGTAGGGATACACGAGCGTGTATCTCTACTTTTTACATAAATATAGTTATGTTCTATGAGAAGGTGAAGCAAGGATTATTCCCAAAGTTTAATGGCTTGAAACTGTCAAAAGCTACAAAGGCAGAGAGTATTGATGGTGTAACGGGAGCTACCTATACTTCACGTGCAGTGAAGGAGAATGTCGCTGCTGCTGTGGCTTATTATAAGAAGAATAAGTAGGATACACTGTTTTCCTCCTTATTAGACGTGTTTTTTCGTGGCATTATTCTCACGTATTTATTCTGTTGATACATAGTTTATTAGACTATGATATAGCGACTTCGGTGAATTCTTTTTCATGATAATAAATATTTATTTTCATGAAGAAAAATATTTATTTACGTGAAAAGAAATAATTATTTACGTGAAAAGAAATATGTTACGTGAAGAAAAATTCGACTAAGCACGTTTCTCCTACGTAGAAACGATAGTTATACGATAGCTAAATAGCGTTTTTATTTGGTCAAGAGACTATGTTTACTATGGTGAAGCATATGTCTTTTTATGTAGCCTATCATCAAGTGCGTTTATTAATGCAAAAGAAAAGAGCGTGTCAAGAAGTTTTCAGTCTTCTCGATACGCTCTTACTTTATATTTAGCAAACCCTTATCCCTTTTTCGGTAATTACTCCCTCCCTACGGGGAGAGGCTGAGAGGGCCAGCTTTTCTTTTCTTTTTATCTTACTTCACATCCCCCACCTTAATCAAATACTCCGCAATCTGTACCGCATTCAGTGCAGCACCCTTACGAATCTGGTCGCCTGTGAGCCAGAGTGTATTGCCATTGTCATCGGCAAGGTCTTTACGGATACGTCCCACATAGACGTCATCGTGACCAGCACTCTCAAGTGGCATTGGGTAGACATAGTTTCTGCGGATCATCAACAACCGTAACACCGGGAGCCGTCTTCAATGCCTCACGAATCTCCTCAACAGAGAGTGGACGCTCGGTCTCAAACCATACAGCCTCTGAATGGCTACGGAGAGAAGACACACGAACGCAGGTGGCTGAAGTGCGAACATCAGAGTGCATAATCTTACGCGTCTCGTTAAACATCTTCACTTCTTCCTTCGTATAGTCGTTCTCCGTCATCTTGTCGATCTGTGGAATAACATTGTAAGCCAACTGATGTGGGAACTTCTCAATGGTCTTCACCTCGCCCGTCTCAACAAGTTCCTTATACTGCTGCTGCAACTCTGCCATGGCGGCAGCACCTGCACGCAGCACTCTGGTAGCTGCTGACATGTATCTTCTTGATATGGCTGAGCTTATCGATAGGATTCAATACGACAACCATCATAATGGTAGTACAGTTTGGGTTGGCAATGATGCCACGTGGACGGTTCAATGCGTCCTCAGCATTGATTTCAGGAACAACCAAGGGCACGTCGTCTTCTTGACGGAACTGGCTTTGAGTTGTCAATCATCACAGCACCATACTTGGTGATGGTTTCTGCAAACTCAGCTGATGTACCACCGCCAGCACTTGTGAAGGCGATGTCTACATCCTTGAAATCATCGTTGTGCTGGAAAGCAGTTTTACCTCATATTCCTTACCTTTGAATGTGTATTTCTTACCTGCTGAACGCTTTGAACCAAAGAGAACGAGGTCGTCCATTGGGAAGTTTCTCTCAGCTAAGATGGCAGGAACTCTTGACCTACGGCACCACTGGCACCAACAATTGCTACTTTCATATCTTTTATCTTTTATTTGGTTTACTTACCTATGTTTATAGTTAGTTGCAAATTTACAGTTTTTCCTGCAATTTTAGCTATATAATCGGTCTTTTCTTTTTAATTTTTATCCACTTCCTTCTTTTATTTAATTTTTATTATTAATTTTGTTTCTTCTATTAAGCATATAAGTAAGAATTCTTCCGCAATCTACAACTATCTTTATATACGGCTATTTAGAATGTCATATTCTGTGGTTGTTTGACGTAAAGAAGCTCTTTATAGTGTTAAATCATAAGTGAGATGAAGTATACACTGTTTTTGAAAACAGTTTTCGAGTTTACCAGGGTTTAATCTCTCTTGAGTACGGGTCAGGACGGGTGTAACTGTCGGATTAATCTTGTTGCTTCTTTCCAGTGCCTTGAGCTTGAGAAGACTAACTGTTTACGGCAGAGCAAGGAATAAAGGATGGTGGAAGAGAATGTTCAGGCTGGACATATAGGTATATGTTTAATCGTTATGGTCTTGAAAGTTTTCCTGACAGCTAAGTTTTTACTCCTGTAGATTTCTGAAATATGGTTTACATTGTCCTGTAACTACGATTATTTATAGTCTCTGCTTGTTTCAGTATTTACTTATCTTTGATTAATTACATCGAAAAATCAAAAACATACTAATATATTTATAAAACCCTAATTGTTATGAGAAAAATCAGAAAGGGTGTAGAGAACTTTATGTGCATCCCTACTGTTGAAGTGATCGAAGTGAAACTGGAGAGTGAACTCTTTGCAGGAAGTCCTGATGTCCGTCCAGGTGGTGGCGGTACTCCTGCTCAGCAAGGTACGGTTCAAGTTATTGAAGCCAAAGAAGAAGATGGAGGCGATGATGATAACTTGGAAGGATGAGAGTTGATTTTTATATGAGTTAAAGTGAAAAGCACTTTTCTACTGTATTGGAAGTGGTAGGGAGAATAGCTTTTATGCAGTTGTCTTTCACCTCTTATACTTCCTTTACGTATTAAAGGGAATAAGTGTAAAAAATAATTAACGGACCCCGTATTCTCTATAGTAAGAGTGACGTCCATCAAAGCTTTAGGGTTATCTGACAGTTCACTCTCCTCTCTGAAGGTGGGAGAAGCTCGGGGTGAAGTTTTCTTTTAGAATTTATGAACAAACTTTTTTATTATGCGTTCACAGCATTTTTAGCTGTTGGATCAGCAATGACAGCAGTGTCGTGTGCCGACGGAGATTTAGAGAACAATGACAGAGTGCACGGCAAGGGTGAGCTTGTCCGTTTCAGAGTTAATGATGTACAGGAAGAGGCTTTGAGCCGTGGTGTGATGAGCCGTGGTGCCATTACATCTGGTTTGCGTGACAGTGACCTGGCAGGTCAGAAGCTTGAGGCATATAGCAATGCCAATATAGATGTGTGCCTGATAGAGACTACCGTTGAGTGGTATCAATCCGGTAAAGTCAGATGTTTCTACACGTGCTAGGATAGTTACGACTTCCACGCTTGGCGATTTCTCTTCCTCCGGTATTCGCGGAACTATAGCCTCGGCATTATTACCAGTCCTGAGTGGTTCCATGCTAAGAGAACTAAGAGTAACGGTGAGCTTTATACGCCTATTTACTGGTCATTCTCACAGCCTAAGGCTCGTTTCTTTGCGGTTCATCCTAACATTGAGAGTTACTCAAAGATGGTCATCAACGAAACTGCTACTGGTGGTAGCCCAAGTGTTGACTTTACGTAGAAGCTGATGTAACGAAAGCAGGTCGATTTGATGACTGCCTGTTACGGCGACATAGAGTATGCTGAGCAGGGTGTTCAGCCTACAACAAGTCTCGACTTTCGTCATGCTCTTACAGCTATTCGCTTTGCTGTAGGGGCAGAATCTTCCTGGAACAAAAACCATCGACAGGGGTGGAGTTGCGTAATGCTGTGATGAAGAGCAGGTATGTTCTTTCGAAACAATTTGATGGTACTGGTGCAGACTGGGATCATTCAAAAAGACAGTCGTGGTACTGCATTCCTCTCAGGTGTCAGGTCAGCACTAATCGTAACCCTAACGTCACCATTATGGGTGATGCTGGTGATAACTACACCTTCTATATGATTCCGCAGAAGCTTACAGGAAGTAACGTTGAAGTCTATGTTCATTGCACCGATGGCACAACCATTAACGTACCTTTGAAGGGAGAGTGGAAGGCTGGTACAACACGCACATACAAGTTAAGTCAGATAAAGTCTACCTGGACCTACGTGCTTACTCCAACCGACCCGGAGCGTGCTGCTAACTATGACGAGAATGAGTCACAGCTTTTTGGTATTACAAGTTACCGCTATTCTCCTGGTTCTCCTTCTCAGATGCAGGCTGTACCTTGGAAGGTTGTTGGTTATGATGCCAATGACGATGGTGAATTCTCAATGGAAGAAAAACCAGACTGGCTGACTGCACTCAGCCTGACAGAAGGGGATGGTGGTACTGCTGCAGATCAGGGTACTGCTTCTTTTGAGCCAGATGTTACTGACTTTTTTGACAATCGTAATAAGGAACTCAAGGGGGCACAGGCCTTAGGCACTGTTACTCCTTATGACCTTTCAACCAAGGGTGGAAGTGTAGCCCGTAATACCGCCAACGCTTATCTTATTTCTGCTCCCGGTCATTATCGTATTCCTCTGGTCTATGGAAATGCCATTAAGAACGGCGAGAATAATCCAGGGTCTTACAAGACTAATAATAGAGGGACTTATATCCTACGGAACTTTCAGGATCATGCAGGTCAGGACATTACCGACCCGTGGATAGAAAAGACCAACGGTGGGTCAAACAGAGGTGTTGATGGTGCTGAAGTTGTCTGGGCTGATGCTGCTGGGCTTGTTCATCTTTCTTCTACTCCTATTGTTCGTGATGCTGCGGGTAATGACTATCTTGACTTCACTGTTCCAGAAGACAATATTCAGAGTGGTAATGCTGTCGTTGCTGTTAAGAAAGGTAACACCGTTGTTTGGTCTTGGCATCTCTGGTTCGCACCTGAGGATGTACTCAGTACGATACCTGTTACCAACAAGCAAGGTAAGGTTTACAACTTCACCAAAGAGACCTTGGGTTTGGACCCCAACAGTGTGGAAGGTTCTTCCCTATGATAAGGACCGTATGGTGAAGGTGGGAATAGAGCAGACTGTTGCTAACAATGGAATAAAGCAATTTGCTGTCATTAACCTCACCGGAAGGCTGGTTGTGCAAGGCTGGGTTCTGCTACCTTTTATCAGTTCAGGCGTAAAGATGCCTTTCCTGGTGTCTCAAATGCTGATATTAAGGAAGGTGGTATTACTGCAAAGTCAGAATGATGAAATGACCATCAAAAATGGCATTCTAGAATCCAGGGGTGTTCTATCCTGCTAATGATAAGCTGTCTGAAAGGCCTGCAAATAATTATTCATATTATAACCTCGGTCAATCAAATCAATACCGGTACTGGCTTTAATGATAATGTTGTAGTTAAGACGGTTTTATGATCCGTGTCCCGCAGGCTTCAAGATGCCTGCATCAAATGCTCTTTTACAGGCTTTACGGAAATGGTAAGAACGATGGTGGTATGAACGTTGACGGAACGGATGACGGGGAGACCTTCTCAAATAATTATGGTCATAATTTACCGGACAAACAACCAAAAAGAATGCTACTATCTACTTTCCTGTTACGGGATTACGCGAAGTTCAGCGCATTTCTGACCATAATGGATATCGGTTGCTACTGGTTGGCAATTCCTTCCGATGCGGAAAACGGTTGCTGTATGGAATTCTCGGAAGCAAAGATTAAGCCGCTGCATAAAACTTGATCGCCAGTACGGACACTCAGTCCGCTCCGGTCTTAGAATGATTTGACTTGTTGAGGTAGTCCTTTTCGAGTGTTTCCGCAAATGGGTTATCTGAAATCTTAGACATCTTGCCTTCCTGTGTGGAGGGCAAGGTGTAAAGTAAAGGTAAACAGTATGTGTTTTGTAGAAAAAGCAGAGAGTGGGTAAGCGGGCTTGAATATTGGGCTTCTCTTTTTGCTCTCTGTAGGAGTGGAGCAGGTCGTTTCTTGTATGTAACTTGATGTTGCAAGTGTTGTTACCGATTTTATCCGTGTCTTTAATATCATTTTCCTACCTCTATACGAGAATTGATTTCTTGTTGGAGGTAGGTTTTTCATATTGCCCTTTGTAGAGTATCAGGAATTATAGAGCTTAATACATAGTTAATGTTAGGTACGGCCAAAGTTTTTGTATCTTTGCAGACAGTAATTTTTATAGATACGCATGCTGAATTTATCTCAATATTTCCCGATAACTGACCCGACATTGATTTTCTTTGTTGTTCTGCTGATGATATTGCTTTCGCCAATCATCATGGGACGACTGCGCATTCCACATATCATCGGTATGGTATGTCGGGGTGTTCTTGTTGGAAAAATATGGACTGAATATCCTGGTCGTGATGCCTCGTTTGAACTTTTTCAGGCGTGTCGGACTGTTTTATATGCATGTTCTTGCAGGTCTGGAAATGGACATGGAGGACTGAAGAAAAACCAGTAATAGGGTGATGGTCTTTCGGTGTGTTGACCTTTCTACCCCTTTTGCAATGACCCATTTTTATGGGTATCGTCTTTGTAGGCTATATTCATGGCATCACTTGTTTGCAGCTATCATGGCTTCTAATCACGTTGATAGCTCTATCCGATGAGTGGGACGATACGGATTAACACGACATACGAGTTCGACGCTGGTGTGGGTTCATCTATGATGGCTCTCTTCATGGCTTTGATAGTCGCTTCCATCGTCAATCTCGTTTCATGGTAATGGCAGGTATCGTCTTTTGGCTACTATTCATTCTAAAGTTTGTAGCTTGTGTGGGCTTGATCATGGTGATACCGACGTGTAACGCGTTGGTTCCTTCGTCGATATTCAGATGCCGTGATGCAGTTTTATCTTTATTCCGCTGTTGTCTTCCTTTCGGCTGGCTTTGTCGGATGCTGTGGGTTTAGGAAGGAATCTTTGGAGCGTTTATGGCCAGGCTTGATATTGAATCGATTTGTGCCAGAGGTATCTCCATTGATGAGACTGCATAGAGTTTACAGGTAATGCACTTTTATTCCTTACTTCCTTATTGTGTAGGAATGCTGATTAACGTACGCCTACTATTTGAAGGAAGTAAGATACTTTGGGTTGTGTTCTGTATCTATTTTTCGGTACTGGGTAAGGCTAGTAGCTAGCTTATGGCTGCTCGTATCTTCGCTTATCTTGGTTGTCAGGTCACATGATGTTTTGGTTTGACCAGTGCCCATGCAGCTGGTGCTATTACTGATGGTGATGGTAGAGGCGTAGATTGAGAGTGGCACCGGGTGAATATCTCTTTGCGATGAGGTACTGAATGGAATAGTAATCGCGATACTCTTTACCTGTATTATCTCAACCGTCATTACAGAACGTGCTGCACAACGCCTTCTGTTTGCAGGAGAAAGAAGATCATGATATGATGAAGAACCTTGATGATGAGAAGATTCTGATTCCATGAAGTATCCGAGTATTCTGATAGCTCTGTAACCATGGCAACATTAATGCGCAATCCACGGTTGAAACGAGAGTTAGTGTATTGAATGTGGTGCATGATGACGTGAATATGCGCCAGACCAGGCGGAGGGACAGCGTTTGTTGGACCATCTCTGCCATTTGGCGAGTGCTTCTGATGTTCCGATGGTGACGCAGGTACGTGTCGCTGCGAATATCGCCAATGGTATTAAACATGCTTTTTAAGGAGTTTCAGGCATCGAGATCCTGATGGGATACACTATCAAGGAGATTAATCGTAGCTTGGGGAGAATTTACACGAAGTCTATACAATGGTTTGAGCCGTCAGATTATCGTGACACGAATTTTGCAACCGCTGAATACAATTCGTAGAATACAAGTGGCAATCCCTTCTCGGGCTGAGTTTGAACCCGGCTTTTATCGTTGGTTGGAAACGATTGGCACGTATGGCGGGCAACTTGGAGTGTCGTATCGCTTTCCATGGACGTAAGGAAACGCTGCAACTTGTTAATGAATTTATTCGTAATCGCTTCCCAAGTGTTAGGGCTGAATATGGGAGATGGAGCATTGGAAGGAATTACCAACGCTTGGTTCGAAGGTCTCGAGAGGACCATCTTTGTCATAGTGACAGCACGTAAAGGGTATCGATATCTTATAAGACGGCAATGAAAGACTCTGGAAGAACTGAATAAATTTATTAAAGGCAAGACAATCATCGATTATCTTCCCAGATCAGTATGGTAGTGAGATGGATGACATGACCTTTTGCTCAGCCACAGCATACGGAGGAACGCAGTGCTTATGAGGCTGTAAGAGAGTGGATTCATAATAAGGTGTAAGTGGTTATTAGGCTAATAGGGCCAATTAGGCTAATAAGCTAATAACCTCAATAAAATAATAGAAAATGATAGATATTAAGAACATAACTAAGAGCTTTTGGCCTGCTTCAAGTGTTGAAGGGGATTGATCTTCGTATTGAGAAGGGTGAGGTTGTCAGTATTGTTGGTCCGTCCGAGCAGGTAAGACCTACCTTGTTGCAGATTCTTGGAACGCTGGATAAAGTTTGGGATAGTGGTTCTGTTGTTGTGGATGGTATTGACGTGGGTAGCCTATCAGCTGGTAAGTTGAGTGATTTCCGCAACCAGCACTTAGGTTTTGTCTTCCAGTTTCATCAGCTTCTTCCAGAGTTTACTGCTCTTGAGAACATTATGATTCGGCTTATATTGCTGGCAGAAAGACTAAGGATGCACGTCAGCGTGCCGAAGAACTGTTGGAGTTTATGGGCTTGAGCAACCGTGCTAATCATAAGCCAAACGAACTTTCTGGTGGTGAGAAACAGCGTGTGGCAGTAGCTCGTGCGTTGGTAAACAACCCTGCTGTTATCCTTGCCGATGAACCTTCGGGTAGTTTGGATTCAAAGAACAAGCAGGAACTGCACCAACTTTCTTCGATCTCCGTGATAAGTTCGGTCAGACTTTTCGTTATCGTTACACACGATGAGGGCTCGCACAGATAACAGATAGAACGATACATCTTAAAGATGGCTTGATAGAAAGCCTCCCCCAGCCCCTCCGAAAGGAGGGGAGTGCTACTATCAAGATAGAGAATGAGTAGATTCTTAGAATGATAAGTCAGTTACTTAAAGAATGTTGTTCTTATGTTACTTTGTCTTATAAGAAATTATCTTGTCTTCAACTATAAAGGGTTATTATGTCTAAAATAAAACTTGGAGCATACAATACGCTCACAGTACTGAAGATTGCCTTACGTGAAGGCAATGGTGATCCATTCGGAATCTACCTTGATGGTGGACCAGCTGGTGAGATACTCATGCCTCTGAAATATGTGCCAGAGGGAACTGAGATTGGGGATGAACTGGAAGTATTCGTTTATCTTGATCAGGATGAACGACCGATTGCTACTACTGAGGAACCTTTAGCGCAGGTAGGCGACTTCGCTTACTTGGAGTGTTCATGGGTAAATGAGTATGGTGCATTTCTCTCTTGGGGTGTGATGAAAGACCTCTTCTGTCCTTTCCGTGAACAGAAGAAGCGTATGACTATTGGCAATAGCTATATCGTTTATATTCATCTTGATGAAGAGAGCTATCGCCTTGTTGCCTCTGCAAAGGTAGAGCATTATCTTGACGAACAGCCACGAGGTTATAAGCATGGACAGGAAGTTGACTTGTTGATATGGCAGAAGACTGACCTTGGCTTCAAAGTTATTGTCGATAATAAGTATCCAGGCCTTTATCTATGAGGATCAGGTGTTCCAATATGTTCATACTGGTGACCGCTTAAAGGGTTATATCTCAACGGTTCGTCGTGATGGTAAGATTGATTGTACACTTCAACCAACAGGTCAACAGCATGCGGAAGGATTTGCAGAGGTCCTGCTTCAATATCTGAAAGATAATGGTGGGGTCTGTGATCTTGGCGATAAGAGTGAAAGCAGAGGATATTAAACGCCGTTTTTCAGGTTTCTAAAAAGGTGTATAAACGAGCCGTTGGCGACCTGTATAAGCGTCATCTGATTACGGTTGAACCGCTGACGATACGTTTAGTAAAAGTAGAATAGAGTCTTTTTCTCATCGTACTTTTGTAGAAGATAGACTGCACTCGACAAAGCAAAAACAAGTTTTTTCCTTTGTCCTCGTTTGCACTATCTTTGCATAAGATAGGCTGCACTCAACAAAGTGAAAGCAAGCTTTTTTTGTTCTCATTTGCACTATCTTTGCATAAGATAGGCTGCACTCGACAAAATGAAAGCAAGCTTTCTTTTGTTCTCATTTGCACTATCTTTGCACTCTAAATAAAGGATAATAATAAAACAATGCAGAATCAATTTTCAAGAACCCAACTCTTCTTGGTAAGCCCGCTATCGACACGCTTAATGGTAGTCGTGTCGCTGTCTTTAGTGTTGGAGGTGTTGGTGGATATGCTGTAGAAGTATTGGCACGTAGTGGCGTGGGAGCTATTGATGTTATTGATGACGACCGTGTTTGTCTAACGAATGTCAATCGACAACTCCTTGCTACCACTCGAACAGTGGGAAAGCATAAAGTAGATGTTGCGGAAGAACGTATTCATTCAATCAATCCACGATGTATCGTGCGGAAATATCAGACATTCTATTTGCCTGATAATGCCGATCAGTTCGACTTCTCTCATTATGATTATGTCATTGATTGTATTGATACAGTAACAGCTAAAGCTTGATCTTATCTATCGTTGTCATGAAATGAATATCCCATTGCTTTTCTTGTATGGGTGCTGCTATAAACTTGATGCCACACAGTTCCGGGTGACTGACATCTTCAAGACGATTAACGACCCATTGGCGAAGGTGATTCGTAAGAAACTTCGCAAGACAAAAGATTAAGCATCTTAAAGTAGTGATACAGTCCTGAAGAACCGCTTTGAGAGTATCGAACAACCGTAAACTCTTGCAGTTTCCACTGTATCTGTCCCGATAAGGATATGCGTAAGTGTACTGATCGTCATACTATACCAAGTTCTAATGCGTGGGTACCAGCTGCAGCTGAGCTTATTGCAGGTGGAGAAGCTGTGAAAAGATCTTGTCAATCTTGCCAACACTATGCATATCCGTCCTGAAGATGAGGCTACAAGCGAGCCTGCTCGTATCGCCCATGAGCGTGCTGCAAAGATGCTGGAGGAACATAAACGCCTTAAGGCAGAGAAGGCTGCAGCGAATAAGTAGTATTTCGTAAAATTGGTATAGAGAACAACTCAACAAAGTTAGGTTGTTTGTTTTAATTTAGTTTGCTGTCATTTTTAACACTCTTTGTACTGTGTTTATTATCAGTGATTTATATCCGATAGTAGAGTGACAGGAATGACAGCAAACTTTGGTATAAGTGACAAAAAGAGACCTAAAACATCTGGTATCCCTTTCTACAAGGTGAATGAGCCTTTGAAAAGTCTTGAATAATGACTTTTCTCCTTTCTTTGCTAATACCCATATGTAGGTTCAATTTTGCCTTCAAAAGTAGAGTTGAGTGCTTCCAATTCATTGTTTGTATTCGGCATTTGCAGCTCATGGAAGTCATAGAATGTCCACAACTGCGGCATATTCCTCTTTAAACTAAAATATGCCCCTTCTTATGTTCTTATACACATAATGCGTTTCCTATCAGTTCCTTTTTGCCCTTTCTGTTTATAAAGTCCTCCCTATTCCTCATGCCATGCAGTCAAAGCTCCAATAAAAGATTTTAGGTCTCTTTTTGTCATATAAGCCAGTAATTTATTACTAAAATATGTTATATTAAGATTTATTTGTAACTTTGAAACGGATTTTTGTGAAAACTTAGTCCATTTTTATGGTAAAAAGAGGCGTTATGTCTTCTTCTTGTATGCACGAGGCCTAGGAAAACTTCAAAATTCAGACAAGAGACGGCGAATAGTCTCCACGCATATGCGTGGGGCTGTTATTTCCACATCTGTCTGAAAAGGTTTTTCCTAGGGCCTGTGCATTAAGAAGTGGGGCATACAGCACCACGCTTCTGCATTAATTGAGGGCTCTCTTTTGGTTTGCTGGGTGAGCAAAACGAAAAGGGCTAATATGGCTAATTTGAAATTTCCAGTTACCGAAATTGAGGGCAATAAGTATCATCTTAAAGTTGATACGTCAATCTATGATAAAGATGCTGTTAATGCAGCCGCATACAAATTACAGGAAGATTTTTATATCCACCAACAGACTAACAAGACCAATCCGACCCTACATTGACATAATATTTGAGTCTAAGGACGGTTTGTCCGTAAAAGAGTCTGACATAAAAGCATTTTACAATGAACTTATTGATCAACAACTGCGCATTGTTGTAAACAGCAAATTTGGTAAGATCTGTGATCCTGATAGTGAAGAAGCTTTTTAAGCCAGTAAACAAATAATATTTACTATTCTGACTATGATAAAGTAGTAAAGAAATGAATTATCAAATATTACCATTCAGATTCGGACGCTTCGATGACAAGAAGTATCTACTATCCAATGACGTTGGAGAATATATTTTCTTACAAAATGAAGAATTTGAGGCATTTGTAAATGGAAATCTTGATACAAATAGCCAGCTCTTTCTATGATATTGAGTCAAAACAAATTGCAACAACTGACCATGTTGATGATGTTGTAAGCATGTTGGCAACAAAGTTTAGAACAAAGAAAAGTATATTAGAAGACTTTACTTCGCTCCACATGGTTGTTCCAACACTCCGCTGCAATTCTAGCTGCATATATTGTCAGGTTAAGCGACATGAAAGCACAGACCATTCTGCTGATATGTCAAAAAAAACGGCAAAGAATATTGTGAAGACTATATTCATGTCCCCTTCACCATGTATTAAGATTGAATTTCAAGGAGGCGACCCCTCTACTGACTTTGAAATGGTGAAATACATCATTGAAGAGGCAGAGTGGAAAAATCTATTTAAGAAAAGGGAACTTGATTTTGTGATTTGCACCAATATCACCCTACTTACGGAGGATATGGTGAAATATCTAAAGAAGCATAAATGTCTTATATCGACATCTTTAGATGGCCCTAAAGATCTGCATGACACAAATCGTCCACTTCAAAATAAATCATTGGACCATCATCAAATTTTTGAGAAGAATTTGCAAATGATAAGAGATGTTTGGCAGGATGATGATTGTGCTTTCAGCATTAATGACAACATCTCGTTATAGCCTTGGAAGATTTTAAAGGAAATCATCGATGAGTATGTTCGTCTTGGTTTTCATAACATTTTCCTGAGAGCACTAAACCCATATGGCTTTGCTAAGGAATACAAGAATAAAATAGCATATCCTGTTGACGAGTTTGTTGAAAACTTCAAAGAGGGATTGGATTATATAATAGAACTTAATAAGAAAGGAACATTCTTTGTTGAAGGATACACTGCGCTTTTATTGCGACGAATGTTAACTCCTTTTTGCCACAGGATTCGTTGATTTACAATCTCTGCTGGTGTTGGCATATCTCGCGCAATTTATGATTATGATGGAAGTGTCTATGTAGCTGATGAAGGTAGAATGATGGCTAGATTCAAAAACTACTTCTTTAGACTTGGAAATGTAAACACTGATTCATACCAAAGTATGTTCAATGGTGAAAAGCTACATGAAATAATAAGAAATTCATGTAATGAATGTTTGCCAGAATGTGCGGAGTGTGATTCCAACCCTACTGCGGCGCAGACCCAGTGCGCAACTTGTCAGAGCAAGGCGATATGGTTGGGCATCGTCCAACAAATGAAATGTGCAAAAAGAATAAAGCCATAATGCACTATTTGTTTGAACTTTTAGAAAAGCACAATCCAGATATTAATAGAATATTTTGGTCATGGATTAAATAAGAAACAGACATGAAGGAACTTAAATCCATAGAACATAGTAACTGATGAGAAATCTTGGGTAAGGTTACGCTAAAGAATAAAAATATATTCAAGCGGTCCCAAAAACATATTGGTTACCGATGAGACTAATGTCCCTAGCGGATATAAAGCTGTCATAACCGATAGAAAAGAGTTAAAAGACAAGTTCGCCACTTATTGTTGTTGATAATATAAAAGAGTTTACTGAAGGAGATGTTGTTAACATCGACACGGGTGGACGTATTATATGGTTGTACGAAATTATGTCGACTTCTAATGCAATATTTACAACTGCTCGTTGCAATCATCGCTGTATTATGTGCCCTCAGCCACCAATTGCAAAAAGAAAATGACAGAACAGAATTCAATATTGCATTATTGAAGCTATTCGACAAGAATACAAAAAGAAGTTGGCATCACTGGTGGAGAGCCAACAATCATTGGGGATAAATTGTTTGAATTAATAAAACAAATTGTAAAAATCATGCCCCAGAGCAGGTATCAGTATCTTGTCTAACGGTGTTAAGTTTGAAGATATTGAATATGCTGCAAAACTTGCAGCATGCAAACCATCATGACCTTCAAAATTGATGTACCTATTTTCTCTGATATTGCAGCAGAGCATAACAGAATAGTCGGTGCAAATACATTTTACAAAAACAATAAGAGGACTGTATAACCCTTGCAAAATTCAATCAAAGAATAGGAATAAGGATTGTTGTTCATAAACAGACGTATCAAAGATTGCCCCAGTTGGCCAACTTCATTTATCACAATTTCCCATTTGTTAGACAGGTGGCTTTTTATGCAGATGGAAACGACTGGTTTTGCAGTGAAAAATCTAAAAGACTTGTGGATAGATCCCTATGACTATAACAACGAACTTAGAGAAGCTGTGCTCTTGTTGAATGATCGAGGAATAGACACATATGTATACAATGCCCAGTTATGTGTGTTACCAGAGGAAATCAGACCTTTTGCTAAGAATTCGATAAGCGAATGGAAAGACGTTTATATAGATAAATGCAATGGGTGTTCTTTGAAAGGTGAATGTGGTGGATTCTTCTCCACTAACCATGAGAACATCAGTTCGCATATTCATCCATTAGAATGTACAGCTCATGTACAGAGTGAGTAATTAATATTATTGTTTAACAAAAATCAACATGAAGAGACTAATGTTTATGCTTGTTTCAGCTTTCATGGCTGCAATAGGCTTTTGCCGCTAACGTAGCAGAATCAATCTCTGCTATTAGTAACGACAATGAATCAACTCTGATTGAGAAGCAGAAGAAGCAGCCATTTGTTTTGAAGAAGGCTGTTGACATGATGAAGACTAATATCCTTGGTCATGGCTCTCATGCTTCACATGCATCACACAGCTCTCATCGTTCGCATTATTCAAGCAGATAAAGCTGTAGAACAACCCGTAGGCGTGTCTAGGAAGATTCAACAGTACAGCTATAGATTCTCCTGGCCACGCCTTTTAATTAACTTATTAATGAATATGAATACTATAGTCGTTTTACCTGCATACAATTGTGCCAAGACACTATAAATGACTCTTAAGGATATACCTCAAGATGTATAGTTAGCGATATACTGTTAGTTGATGACTGCAGTAAAGATAACACATGCAAGGTGGTAAAAGAGTTATTGATACTTCACGTATATAAGCACCTCAAGAACGTGGGCTACGGAGTTAATCAAAAAGACATGTTATGACTATGCCTTAAAGTTGGATGCCGATATAATTGTTTTGCTTCATTCCGACTATCAGTAGATCCAAAACTAATAACAAAAATTATTGAGAGTATAAAATATGGTAATGACATCGTATTTGGTTCACGATATCTCCATAAGAACGAAGCATTACAAAACGGAATGCCACGATATAAATATTATGCAAATAGGATTTTTGACAGTTTTTTTCAAAACCATATGCTCAATAAGCATTTGAGTGAATACTGGGATGGTTTAGTCTCTAAAAAGGATATGCTTATGGTGCGCGATATGATGATTCTAATAACTATGACAATATTTTGAAACAAAGTATCAGGAGGGCTACGAAGAAGGCTATGAAGAAGGCTACTCAGATGGTAAGTCCACTTATGAGGAAGATGACGAGGGTGAGGAAAATGAGTAGTTCCTCTTCTATTTTGCTAACTGGCGAAAAAATCAATGTCAATAAAACTCTGTGTACTGCTGAATGAGAATTCTCATTATGGTTTATAAGTTATGTGTTTATGGCCAGCACATATTGTGTGGATGCTTAGCACCAATGGTGCGGGAGGGTAAACTCCCTATGCAAATGACTCTTTGTAATAGGGAGTAACTTATAGAATAACCTGCGTTTTCAGTGAAACGATAGGATAATTATAAGGTATGTTATTACCAATTAATTCCAAATCCGATACTTGCAAAGACGACAGTTCTGTCTTTGTAGAGATTTGTTCGTGAGTTGTAGTGTCGGACTCCTAATCCGAATCTTGGCTTAATTTTGCATGTTCCTAAGTCGGTGAACGCCATTGCCTCATAGTAGTCATATTTCAATCGCTGTTTTTTCGTTTCATATTGCTGCCATATCCAATTTGTGCCCCTAATATTACAATTCTCTGAGTGATAGACTACATAGCCAAGATTTAAGCCTACAATGTGACTATGAGCATAGTCTTTAACTCCATTTTCTTTAAAAAGAGCGATAGCGTTCTCATACCTAAGGTCTGCATATAGGTTATCGGTAATATTATAACCCTAAATCACAACAGAGTTCGTAGGGCTTAAACTCTTTTGCAAGTTCTAATCCTTGAACCTGCATTAAGGTCCTAAATGTCCCTTTCTGTGAGAATGCTGCTATTGGAATTAGTAATAAGAAAAGAAGAATAAGTCTTGTCTCGTTTTTGAAACAAGAAACTCTACGTAAGATAACTTTCTCATTGTAACAAGATTTAGGGCTTATATGACAAAAAGTGTGCTTATTTTAGCGTCGTTTTTCTCTTATGTGACAAAAATGTGTTTAAAATCTCCCATTCCCCTTTTATTTCTTAGGAGAATGGGACTTTATAAAGTCTTGGATGAAGATCTTTCTTCTTTCCATACTGATCCCCTTGTGTAGGTTCAATTTTGTCTTTAAATCTGCATTGAGTGATTCAATAGCATTGTTTGTATTTGGCATCTTCAACTCAGGGTAATCTATAGTATGTCCACAATGACGACATATTCCTTTTAAGGCTCAAAAAGCACCATGAGAGCTTTATGAGTATAATGTGATTTTCCATCTTCTGTTGTTGTCCGTTCCTTTAAGAAAAATCCTCCCACTTGGTGTACCATTCCTTTAAAAGCTCCCAATAAAGGACTCTTTGTCCGTATGACATAACATCTTGGATATTTCAAACAGTTCTTTTGAAGCCCTCAAAGCTTGGGTCTTGAAGTTAGTTTTGTCTTTATAGTCATTACTTGATGGAACTGGCACAATTGGAATTTATAATTGGGAAAAGCTTGCCTAAGTCCCTTAAAACCATCGCATACAAGCCCTTGAATGGTATATCCAAGTGACTCCAAGTAGCTTATGCCTCCTTATAGTCTTCAAGACGTTCATGCCTATTGATAAACTTAAACCAAAGTACATCACCGCACAATGAATCCTTCATGATAACGACACCAAAAATTACGTCCCCAATAGGTGGCATCCATTAAAACCACTATAGGCGAACAAGAAGGTTGGGAAGTTCTTCTTTATAAGATTTGGTGAGTTTTCTATAAATTGTCCTAGTTGAAACTCCGTACCCTCTGATAGATCTTTGACTGTTAGATTACCCTTGGAATAACGATTATTGACAATGGTATTGGTGAGCGATTATGTCCAACAAAGCTCCTCTCTACAGCACTTACAATACCAGCGTTGACTACCATTAAGATGACCACGTTTTTATAGTCGATTTTGAGCCACAATAAAAAGCAGATTTTTGCCATAAAAATATAAATAGAACAAAAGATAATGATTATTAGATAGTTACAAGGATTTTAAGCACATTTTTGTCATATAGGCCAAGATTTAATTAAATAATTAATACTCGTTACAAAAAAATAGAAAAATAATGTTTCATGTCAAGTCTTTTTGGAGATATAGCTTGAAAGTTTTTTTCTTTAATGAAGTTCGATTGTTGAGATCGGTAAGTGATACGTAGATTAGATGGGTTTTGTATGTGATTTAATTTGCTGTCATTCCTGTCACTCTTTGTGAGTTCTTAAATACTTAATATATAGGAATTTAACGAGAAATGTTAAAATGACAGCAAATGATTTTATACTTATATTTGGGTTAAAGCTAACTCTTTGATTGTATTATGGTATAACGAAGAACACTCCCAACGAATAATTTATTTTGCAGATGGAGTTTGGAATTCGTAAGTAACTTTTACGACTTTGTCACGAGACAATTGTCCAGGGTTGGTTCCGGGTTCTCCTTCTGGTACTTCACGATGATAGAAGGCATAGTATTGAGTCCAAGCGTCTAATATCTTTCCATCTTTATCATGGAAAGACATCGGAATTGTTGAGAAAATAGGTTGGCTATGGTGGTCAACAAATGATTTCTGAACCAATTCGCTACAATAGATTTCTTTGTCATCGGGCATGTAGAAACGATCATATGGTCGACCGAGGTAGCTTAATGCTCGCTTCATAGAAGTATTCATGTCACAATCAACGATGACTCTACCTACGGCAATGTGCGGTTTTCCATCTTTCCATTTTGAACGATTAAGGGAAGGTGGAAAGTGGAGTGAGTGATACAGGTTTGCCATATGCTTCTAATGCGTAATCAGCACTATCTGTATGATGGAAGATAGCCACGTGGTCAATCTTTAATCCATTAATGCCCTGCGTTGCATCTGTGATAGGATTGCTTGTTTCCTTCACGACGAACATGAGGTCGCCCTCGTGCAAGTTATGTAATGATATGTTATCATCTTGAAAGTATCAGCAGAACAACCTACTAAGAAGATAAGGCATATCAAGATGAGGTTTGATAGTATTTTTAAGTTTCATGATAATTTATTTTTATGTATGTGTTATGTTTAAGTTTCGTCGGGAGTGTTCTTATGGGTAAATTAAAAAACGACTATCTGTGGGGATAGTCGCTTTTTGTTTCTTATGTTTAGAACTCTGCGTTCTTTGGAGTACGTGCGAATGGGATTACGTCACGGATGTTTTGCATACCAGTAACGAAGAGGATGAGACGCTCGAAACCAAGGCCGAAACCACCATGTGGGCAAGTTCCGTATTTACGAGTGTCAAGGTACCAGTCGTAAATCTCACGCTTCATACCACGGCTTTCAATCTCCTGAACCAGTTTGTCATAGTTTTCCTCACGGACAGAACCACCGATAATCTCACCGATACGTGGGAAGAGTACGTCAGTTCCCTGCATGGTCTTGCCGTCCTCATTCTTCTTCATATAGAATGACTTAATTTCACTTGGATAATCGGTCATAATAACAGGACGCTTGAAGTGCTCCTCAACGAGGTAACGCTCGTGTTCACTGCTGAGGTCCATACCCCAGTGAGTGATAGGGAACTCAAACTTCACACCGTCAGCAGCAGCTTTTCTGAAAGCATCCGAAACCTTCTGTGTGAGTAAGACGAGCGAAGTCTTCCTTCAATACACCCTCCAAACGAGCGATAAGTTCCTTGTCAATCATCTTATTGAGGAACTCAAGGTCATCCTTACAGTGCTCCAATGCCCAGCGAACACAATACTTGATGAAGTCTTCCTCAAGGTCCATTAGTTCATCCTTGTCGATGAAAGCTACCTCAGGCTCAACCATCCAGAATTCTGCCAAGTGGCGTGGAGTATTTGAATTCTCAGCACGGAAAGTAGGACCGAAGGTGTAGATTGCACCGAGTGCAGTAGCACCTAACTCGCCCTCTAACTGTCCAGATACAGTAAGGTTTGTACGCTTTCCGAAGAAATCAGCACTATAATCAACTTCGCCACCCTTTGCAACGCGGTCAAGGTCGAGTGTTGTCACCTGGAACATGTTACCAGCACCCTCAGCATCACTACCTGTAATCAGTGGAGTATGGAAATAATAAAAACCATGCTCGTGGAAATACTGATGAATAGCGATAGCCATATTGTGACGAATACGGAATACAGCACCGAAGGTATTGGTATCGAAGACGCATGTGACCATACTTGCGCATGTACTCAAAACTCTGTCCCTTCTTCTGCATAGGGTAGTCGCTTGGGCAGAGACCGTAGATTTCAATCTCCTTGCACTGAATCTCTGAGGTCTGACCAGCACCCTGACTCTCTACGAGGGTACCGATAACGCTGATACAAGCACCAGTTGTGATGCTCTTCAGCTTGTCTTCGTCGATAGTCGAAGGGTCAACTACAACCTGGATGTTCTTAATCGTAGAACCATCATTCAAGGCGATGAAGTCAACAGCCCTTGCTACTTCATGAGAACGAACCCATCCCTTTACGTTGATATCTTTACCAAAATCGGTGCAAACAAGTGCATCGACGATTTTTGTTCTTTTTCATTTGCTATATTGTGATTAGGTACTCTGAAGTCTTTCAAAAAGGAGAGAAATGTTGTTTACCAATCTTTTTAATGCTTTGATAGTAGCATTGTTTGGTTGCTCATGTTCTCTTCTTTTGAGAGCTTTGAGGGAGGTTTTCATTTTATTCAAACGCACCCATACGTAGCATATCGACTTCCTTCTCAGTGAGGAAGCGCCAATCGCCACGACGTACATTCTTCTTAGTCAAACCAGCAAACTGTACACGGTCGAGTTTTTACGACGCGATAGCCAAGACTCTCGAAGATACGACGTACGATACGGTTCTACCACTGTGAATCCTCAATACCAACCTGAGTCTGATCCTGTGGGTCAGCATATTCGATTGCGTCAGCCTTGATTTCGCCATCTTCCAACTCAATACCGTCAGAAATCTTCTGCAAAGTCATTAGCTGTAACAGCTTTTATCGAGGAATACGTGATAAACCTTCTTCTTCAAGAACTTAGGGTGAGTAAGCTTTGGAAGCGAGGTCACCATCGTTAGTGGAGCAATACACCAGTTGTGTTACGGTCGAGACGACCAACTGGATAGATACGCTCGGGCAAGCACCCTTCACGAGGTCCATAACAGTCTTACGCTGCTGTGGGTCGTCGCTTGTGGTAACATAATCCCTTTTGGTTTGTTCAGAAGGACATAAACCTTCTTCTCCAATGATACTGGTTTCTCCTGGAAGAGCACCTCATCAGTACGCATAACCTTGCTACCGAGTTCTTTTACAACCTCGCCATTTACGGTTACTGCACCTGAAAGGATGAACTCATCAGCCTCACGACGTGAACAAACTCCTGCGTTAGCAAGGTACTTATTCAAGCGGATTGGCTCATTAGGATCGGAAGTTCTCCTTATATTCGATACGCTTTTTAAGTGAATACTTTGCATTTGGATCATAATCAGCACTGTGCTGACGATAACCACCTTGGTTGTATCCGCCACGGCTGTTATAACCACCGCGATTATTGTTGTATCCACCACGGTTCTGGTATCCACCGCGATTGTTATTATATCCACCACGGTTATTGTTGTATCCACCACGGCTCTGATAACCACCCTGCTGACGAGGCTGGTATCCACCCTGACGTGGCTGGTAACCGCCCTGATTTGCTTGATAGCTTGTCTTCTCCTCGCCCTCAGCACCATTGTTGGCGTTGTAACGTGGACGATAAGCCTGTGGCTGATAGCCATTCTCATCATTATTGTAACGTGGACGATAGCCACCCTGTTGTGGACGACTTTGGTATCCACCACGGTTGTATCCACCCTGCTGGCGTGGCTGGTAACCGCCTTCCTCACCGTTATTGTTGTAACGTGGACGATAACCACCCTGTTGTGGACGGCTCTGATAACCACCACGGCTGTTGTTGTAGCCACCACCATAGCTGTTCTGACGTGGACGATAGCCACCCTGCTGTGGTCGACCTGCACTCTGTAAGCCAGAGCCGAAGCCCTCAGGACGGAATCCGCCTTCGTCGTTGCTACTATTAGCCTTGTCGCTGCTGTAAGCACGTTGGCTGTGAATACGTGGACGCTGTGTGCGTCCTGTGCCACGGTACTCTCTTTGATAGCCGCCTTGTTCGGCTGCTGAATAGCCGTCGCGGCTGTTCTCATTCTGCTCAGACTGAACTTCTTTGTTCTCGAATTCTTCTGCCATAATTATTTAACTTAAAATTTGATACTACTGGCCTCACGGCCAATCCAATGTTATTACTTATTAAAAAAATCAAACTCCGGTAGACGGAGAGACTCAGTTTAATATTTTCTTTATTCTTTCTTGTACTCTATAAGACGGATTAAATGCCCGTATAGTTGTGTGGGTTGATAGCCATCAGTTCGGCTTTCACGCTGTCACTGACATTGAGTGTCTGAATGAAAGCGTGTATTGTTTCCTCTGTCATCTTCTTATTTGTACGTGTGAGAGCCTTTAATGCCTCGTATGGATGTGGGTAAGCTTCACGACGCAAAATAGTCTGAATCGCTTCTGCTACAACTGCCCATGTATTTTCAAGGTCCTCTTTCAACTTCTCTTCGTTGAGAATGAGTTTGCGAAGACCCTTCAATGTGCTTTGTATAGCAATGATGTTGTGTCCAACAGGGACGCCAACATTACGTAAAACTGTTGAGTCTGTAAGGTCACGCTGTAGACGACTTACGGGCAACTTCTGTGCCAAGAACTGTAAGATTGCGTTTGCTATACCGAGGTTACCTTCACTATTCTCGAAGTCAATTGGGTTTACCTTGTGTGGCATTGCACTTGAACCAACCTCTCCTGCCTTAATCTTCTGCTTGAAATATTCCATTGAGATATACATCCGTAAGTCACGGTCGAGATCGATGATGATGGTATTGATTCGGCGAATCGCATCAAACACGCTGCCTAAGTGGTCATAGTTGCTAATTTGTGTTGTCCACTGTTCACGCTCTAATCCTAATTTCTCACTGACAAAGCGATTGCCAAAGGCACGCCAATCATGCTGTGGATAAGCTACGTGATGCGCATTAAAGTTTCCAGTTGCACCACCGAACTTAGCTGTCATCTTGCAGTTACGTAAAGTCGCGAGTTGCTCGCTGAGTCGATAAACATAAACCTCAATCTCCTTGCCCAATCGGGTAGGAGAGGCTGGCTGACCGTGTGTCTTTGCCAACATTGGTACGTCCTTCCATTCTTCAGCGTATTCCTTCAATTGAGCAATCAACTCCTCAATCTGTGGATAGAATACTTCTTCGAGAGCTTCCTTAACTGACAAAGGTACACTTGTGTTGTTGATGTCTTGTGATGTCAGTCCAAAATGGATGAATCCTTGTAGTCATCGAGTCCGCCAATTTTATCAAACTCTCTTTGATGAAGTATTCAACCGCCTTTACGTCGTGATTGGTAATGCTCTCGATCTCCTTTACACGTGCTGTTGAAGCCTCATCGAAGTTGCGATAGATGTCACGTAACTGTTCAAAGAGATCGCTGTTAAAGCTTTCTAATTGTGGTAAAGGTAACTCACAAAGTGTGATAAAATACTCAATCTCTACACGAACACGATAACGGATAAGTGCATACTCTGAAAAATAGTCAGCAAGACATTCCGTTTTGCCTCTATATCGTCCGTCAATAGGTGATACGGCTGTTAATGCGTCAAGGGTCATAATGTTATTTATTAATATGGTGCAAATTTAATAATAAAATCAGTAATAGCGCAAAATAATAATAATAATAATGTCAAAAAGGTTGCAGATTAAAAGCTGAATAAAACAAAAGACTTCACAACAATGTTGCAAAGTCATCATCTTAGTGTCTTAAAGGTGGGCGTTGACGGATTCTGAACCGCCGACCCTCTGCTTGTAAGGCAGATGCTCTAAACCAGCTGAGCTAAACGCTCTCAAAATTCCCTGCAAACCCAAGAGATTACAGGGAAACACCCCTTGGTGGGCGTTGACGGATTCGAACCGCCGACCCTCTGCTTGTAAGGCAGATGCTCTAAACCAGCTGAGCTAAACGCCCCTTACTTTTTGTAAGGCGGGTGCAAAGGTAAGGAAAGTTTTTATTCTTGCAAACAAATGGCAAATAATTTAGTTGAAAATCTCGTTTTAGCTTGCTGTTATGAGCCTTTTCTTCTTCAGTTCACTTATCTCTTACGAATTATTTTGCTGGAAATAGTTTGATGGTGATGGCTTGTTGTCTCGGTAATGTACCTTATAAATAGGTAGATTTTCTTATGAATGAGTAGGCTGTTTATCTCCTTTTTAACTTCTTCCATTAGATGTATAGACTGGAAATAAAATAAAAGACTTATACACTTGCATAGTATGATTATTCCAAATTAGATGGGCTTACAAAAGAGGGAAACAACAAGATGAATGCAAATTGATGTTATGTATATTCGTCTTCTACAAACGTTTTCTTTTTCTCATTAGATTGATGTTTGTAAATTATTTTTATGCTATTCAAAACCTATACATGCTCTTTTGGCTTCTTAAAGACGCCTAATTGACTTGCAAAAGGTGCCCTTTTGAGGTCCAACTAACGCCCTTTTGAAGGTCAATTAAGCACCTTTTATTTTCCTGTCTTATAACTACTTGATTCCCTGTTGGTTGCAGACCTATTCTTTATACGTGTTTTTTTGTCCTTATTTATAGATGTCTTGTTTGAAATTATGTAATAATTTTTCAAACTCTTGTCTATGTAATTAAGGTATTAAAAATAAAAAGGATTTTTCTATGTCAGAAGGTGATAATAAAATAGGTAGTTTGATAGCCTTTAGTTATGATTTCTTTAAAGAGTGGTCTCTATTAAGGGAACTACAAAAAGCAAGTTCTTCCGAAATATGGAGTGATAGACTAAAAACCCTTATATAATAGGCACACGGAGTCACGGAGGGAACGGAGGTAAACGCAATGTCACGGAGGTGCCGACGGCACAAAGAGCGACGGAGGTGTAGCGTACAGATTCTGATAACTATTTTGGGATAAACGCTTTGTATATAAATTGCTAATAGAATTGGCAAACAAGCTCCGTCGCTCTATGCACCGACGGTGCCTCCGTGACTTCCATTGCTTTTTTTAATAATCCTCTGTCCTCTCATTTTTCTCCGTGTGACCTTTCGTCAGAGAACTAAGTTTGGACAAATCTTTATCACTCCAAATTCCGGAAGAACCAAAAAGCATCCATACATTTAACGGAAGAATCAATTTCTACTTATAATATGATTGTTTGCTTTGTTAGTAGATGGAGTAGTTCGTTTTCGTAAAATAGTTTATTTTGTTTTTGCATGAATTGTTTATTTTGATTATATTTGCATCGTTTTATATAATTAGGAACGATAAAGTAGAAGATTATGTCTAGAGAAATAAGATTGGAACAAAAGCAAGTTTAAGGATAAAAAAGGAGCTGGTAAATGGTATGCTCGTACTGTTAGTACTGGAGTTGCAACGACCGATGACCTTGCTGATTCTATTCAGGAGAATACCTCGTTCTCACGTGGTGACGTGCGAGGACTTGTTATAGCTTTTGATTGACGAAAATCTCTTATCGTCTTCGTCAGGGCGAAACGGTAGCACTTGAGGGGTTAGGAGGTTTCATCTGACAGTAGAGAGTGACCCCGTTGACAATCCTGACGACTTCGATATCAAGAAACATATTAAGAATGTAAAGTGTCGCTTCGTTCCTACCAGTACACGAAATGCTCGTACAGGAAAGAAAAATCAGACCCTTGCTTATGGTGCACGTGTGGAGTGGGCAGAGCCTGAGTATGATGACGAAGAGGATGATTAATTTTCTTTTTGTCGAATCTTTGGGGTTAAATTGCATTTTTATACTTTTCTCCTGACCCAATATATAGCGTCAGGAGTTTTGTTTTCTTATGAATTTTGAATAGGTTTGAGGCTTTTTAGAGCTGTTTTTGTATTTTGGACTTATTCATAAGATGGGCGTAAAAGGACTAAATGGGATTTTTGTTTATTTGTCCCTAAAAATGCTTAATGTATGCTTTTTTATTATTCTCATTTTTGTAAGATTTGTACTGTTTTTTTCTTTGATGTTAAAAGTATTTTATGTATATTTGCACTCAGTAATACAATGCATCCTCTATTCATACGGATTGAAATAGAACGTGTATGAGGTTAGGAATTGTTTATTGCGGATATAATAAGAAATTTAAAACTATTAGGGATAATACTCTAAAAAATCCTTTTATATTAAGGATAAATTATGGTTTTTTTCGTTATTCTTTAATCAAACATAATAAGCTGATAGGTGTTTATAACCATTCTTTTTGTAAGATGTCCTCAATCTAAATAAACTTATTTTTTTAACATAACAATAATTAGAAATGAAAAACTTTTTAGTTTTAGTATGTGCTGCAGTTATGAGTCTTTCAGCTTTCAGCGCAGGCAGGAGACAAGGCACTCGGTGCACAGTTCTTATTTGGTTCAAAGACAAAACAACATCGGTCTTGGTGTTATGGGTCAGTACTACTCACAGATCAGATTAGAGGTGAGGCTTCTTTTGACTACTTCCTCAAAAATCAGGGTATCTCAATGTGGGATATCAATGCAAATGTTCACTACCTCTTTGATGTAGCAGACAAGTTTAAGGTATATCCAGTTGCTGGTCTTGGCTATACAAACTGGTCATACAAGTATGAATTTCCAGATGTTGCTGTAATTGAGGGTTCAGATGGTCGTATCGCTGTAAACCTCGGTGGTGGTGCAGAGTATGAGCTTACTAAGGACTTGAGCGTAAACGCTGAGTTGAAGTATCAGATTATTAGCAACTACAACCAGTTGCTACTTGGTGTAGGTGTAGCTACAAGTTCTAAATATATAAGGTCGGTCCTAAAAGTCTATGTCAGTCATCAGCTGTTTGGTTGAGTTTGATAGATAGTTTTTAGGACTTATTCAGAGAAATAAATCGGTTCGTTAGAAAAGTTCTTGGTAATTTTCTAATGAACCGATTTTTCGTTTATATCCATTCCTCCTCAATAGAATTAAGACTTATAAAGAAAGAGCCGATAATTGATTACCAATTATCTAGCTCTTGTTTTAGTGCGCCTAACAGGACTCGAACCTGCACAACGTAAGTTACTAGATCCCTAAGTCTGAGCGCGTCTACCAATTCGCACACAGGCGCATAACGATTGCAAAGATACGCAATGTTTTTGGATATAGCCAAATGTTTGGGGATTTCTTTTTCTTTTTATATACCTTTTTCTACCTATATGAATTATGTTGATAAAAAGTCTTGGTACTGTCCTATAAAAGTGTGTAAGCCCATATTTTTATTATCTTTGTATTTGGATATAAACTAAGATAAAAAAATGGAACTTACACAATTACAAATTTCGAAATTATTTCTAATTACACAAAGCAGTAGTGAGGGTTTTGTTACTCTTCAGTCTTTAATTATGAACTCATTGATGTTTCACGAGCGTGAATTATTCGTCAATGAGAACACAGATGAACAATGCAATGGCTTTCGTAGTCGTCGCTGGTATAGTCATGGCTTTGAGTTTTCTCTTCGTATTCCCCGTAGCCGTAGTGGTAATTTCTATCCTGTGCTTCTTGGACTGATACGTAATGAGAGCGAGGAACGCGCTCGTCTGTTCAATCTTCTTTATACTAAGGGGCTCACAACAGAGCAGATAGGTGATATATCTGAGTGTGTCTATGGTCGTTCTTACAGCAAACAACAGGTTTCCTATTTGGCAAACAGTTGTCGTGATGATGTTGAGCAATGGCTTTGCCGTGGTCTATCCTCTCACTATCTGGCAGTCTATATCGACGCAACCTTCATCTCCACTCGTAGGGACAGACAAGTGTCAAAAGAAGCTTATTATACGATATTAGGCGTACTTGAGGACGGTAGCAGGGAGGTGCTTTCCGTGGTCAACCATCCCACCGAGGGCGCTCTATGCTGGAAGGATGAACTTGATACTCTGAAAGAAAGAGGCGTTAAGGAAATAGACCTGGTTATCTCTGATGCACTAACAGGCATAGAGAACGCTGTCTGTGCCGCTTTCCCTTGTGCTGCGCATCAGTTCTGTGTGGCGCATCTCAAGCGTCAGGTTATCAACAGTGTTGCCCACAAGGACAAACCCACCATCGCCAGTGAACTCTCAGAAGTCTTTCGTATGGAAGATAACAGTGTGGATTCCTTGTGGGGATACGAACATTTTCTTACTTTTGTAGACAGATGGGAAAAGAAGTATCCAACCCTTAAGAAATGTAAGGCAGAAAGAAATATGGCATACTTCACCTATATGGACTTCCCAAAAGAAGTGCAAAGGTGTATATACACGACAAACTGGATTGAAAGACTCAACAGAAAGTATAAGAGGACTATCAACATGAGAACATCAATGCCATCAGCACAAGCGGTCATCTTTCTATTGGGGTCCGTGGCTATGGAGGAAACTAAAAAGTGCTTACAAAAGAAAAATATATCAATTTAAAAAGTTGGAAGAAAATAAAGAAAAATGAAAAATAACAAGGATAAAAGAGAAGAATAGATTACACACTTTTTAAGGACAGTACCAAAGTCTTATAATATTTGGTTATGAGTGAAATTAAATATATATCTTTGCAAAGAAGGTTTGGTTACTAAATAAAATATCTTCTTGAGTTCTAATGTTATTACGATATCATTCGAGAATGAAAGGGCTGGTTTTACGAATAGCCCCCTATTATATTCCCTCTTCATATAAATAGAAAAGTGCCAGACAAATGAATGTCTGACACTATAGTTTTTAGAGAGTTAAGGAAAAGCCTCTACTCTACTTTCGTCATCAAGACGCAAGTTTAGAGGAGGCTAATCTATAGAGATAGAACTTTTAGAATACGAACTGCAAACGAGCCTGAACCTCATGGAAGTTCTTGTCGTAAGGCAAGAAGTCCTTTGTCAGATGGTGATAAGTATAATCAACCATCACTGTGCAAAACTTGTTGAAGCTAGTAGTTCAAACCGAGTGTATAAGAACGAACGACACCACCGCCAACACTTGTTGAATTGTAAGGCCAGTCAGCCATGTAGCCATCAGGATAATACTGATTACGAGCTACAGAGAAGTATTCACCCTTCACGATGTCGTTCAAACCAGTGTAGTTGAAACGGCCAACGATTTCCAATGACCGACCACTTAAACCACGAAGCACACTTCGTTCTTGTCGTAGCTATAGGATTACCGAAAAATCATATAACCTACTTTCTAATATATCCACCATGGAAATTGTTTGAGCGCAATGGATTGGCAGCAATCCATGCATCAAGTGTACCCCAGGTATCGATATTTGTTGTTGCTGGTATCAAAGAGTTTTTTGAGTCGCGTTTCTTGGTGACATGTTTGTAAAAGATATTCACCACGAACAAACATCTTCCGACTGTGATAGAGCACTTCTGCACCAGCGTCAAACACATTTTCAGCCCAAGGGAGTTCGCAAGATACAAACTGTTCGTCTTCATCCACGAAGGTTTCCATGCTCTGACCGAGTTTCACCTTCTTCTTCAACACATTGTCTTCGGCAACACCGCCACCAACATGCTGGAAGCGTACGTTTCACCAATAGCCAATGTTTGATTTTTCATCGATGATTGGGCGATAGAGATAACGTCCTGAGAATACAAGACCATTGTAACCAGCCTCAATCTTGTTGTATTGATTTTCGGTGAATACACCCTGATAAGCCAAGAAGTGATCACTGGTATACTTGTAGGTAATACCCAACTCACGACCTTCACCGAGGGCGTTTGCAGCACCTGCACGTGAGATGAAGTGATAGCTACCCTAATGAGGTGTTGCAGAGCCATAGAACCAGCGGCATCGTTATAATAACCACCTTTGATAGCATGACGGCCACCCTTGCTGTCTTCCTGAGCATACTGCAAGAAGATGTTCTTCTGACTGAACTTACCGCCACCGAAGCCGAAATCAGCATAGAAATACCAATTCTGATAGGTCAATGAGGTACGGATACGTGCATCAGAAATTGCTGCACCACTCTGCATCGGAGTGAAGTCTGTATGATAGTAGGCTGCATCAGCCATAAAGCGAGCTCCTACAGTGAAATGAAGGTCTTCGGCCTTGTTGTCGATAGTTACGGTCGGTTTAGAGTCGAAGTCCTGTGCGTTTGCTGACAATGCAGTGAGAGCCAGAAGGCATCAACATATATTTCTTCATATTCGTTTCTTACTTTGATTGTTTGATGGTATTTTGTTCCTGATTAATAGCCTAAAGCATCGAGAACAGCGTCGGCGTTAGGTACCTTAGAAGGTGCCTGAGAGTTATCATAGAGCTGTCCGGGATGGAAAGGATTAGCGAGCTTAGCATTGCAACGGAATCCGTTCTCAATCATATAATGGAGAGAAATTTCCGAACGATTGGTGAAATATCCATCCATGTAAACAGGATGCGTTTCTGGCTCCTTGAATGTTGTGTAAGCAGTAGGCTGTACAGTTACATTGAGAACATCATCAAACTCTGTTGGGTTCTGTCCTCGAAGTTTACATAGTAACCCATGTTTCTCTTCATTTGAGCATCTGAATCGAATGAATATGGGTGGTTACACATCCCGCCTTGCGAATCATATGCTTGCCAAGGCTTGTCTCATTTCAGGATAGTTGTTTGGAGCACCTGCGATAGATGGACCAATGATATGTGCACCATTGTCTTGTGCATATTTGATAATGCTAGCATAACCAGATGGAGTATCAAAAGCAATATCAGTAGCATAAGGTGTAGGGTTTAGTAATCCACAACAAGTAGCACATTGGCACCTTGCCCTTAAACACGCTATAAGCACGATGCAAAAGCATCAAAAAGAAGGTTTGAGAGTACAACCTTACCATTAGTGTTACCCACGTTCACCTTACCATTCTTATAGAAAGGACTGCTTTGCACTCTCCGGCTTTTGTATTAATGTTCCAACCCCATTCATCAAGAATGTTATAAACACGTATCTCGATGTCTTTTCGGGTTCAACCATGACTCATGAATTCCGGATAAATACCAGGACGGTTGCCATTATCGGCTGGGTCATTCTGATAAGCTGTAGAACTATTCTTATCGCCGAAGCTATATTCAACGAAATCCATGTGTTAGCTGCCTTGCTTCCTCACAACACTTGGCTCGTCAACTTTACTGCAGCCCTTTGCAGCCTTGTAGATTTCAGCCAAAGTCATGTTCTGATATTCAGGCTTAATCTTGTAGGTAAGAACACGGCGGCCATTAGCATCGCGATTGAGCATCTACCCATAGCATAGTTAATCTGATCTTGGAGAGCAGAAACATACAAGCCATCTGAATATTGAATAGAAGGCACACCACTGGCACTATATACTACTTTTCCATTATGTCTTGCCGCAAAAGAAGCACGTTCCTGTTCAGGTGTAGCATCATTAAACCACTTACCAGCATCAAGCATCAACAATTCTGCATAGTAATAAGACAAGGTGTAATTTGAACGGAAATCTTTTTTGTCGCGGTCATATTGTGCCTCAATATCAGCTTCAGAGAAATGCTGGCTGCCATCGGCATTACGAAAACTGCGATAAAAATCCTTACGTACAGTTGGAACTTCATCAGAGAATACATCTTCGATATTCGTTGTGCGCTTCAGATTTTCATCATGGTTGGCCAATACCACACCATCTTTTGTTACCTGGAGGTCACTTTCCAAATAATCAGCGCCCATATTTCGTGCCCATCGCCATGCAGCTTCGGTCTCTTCTGGAGCCCCAATGGGTTGAACCACGGTGTGCCATGCAAGCATACAAGGCACATAGTCACGAACTTTAGCCATCTCTGGAGAAATCTGCTGCACTGCAATACGCTTTGCATCTGTGTTCTCGTTGGTGAACTCCTGCTCATCAGAACAAGAGGACAGGACTGATACGGCTAGCTAACCCCAAGAGTCCTAATCTGTAAAGAGTCTTCATCTTTCTTTTGGTTTTAGTTGTTTATTATTTATTTTAATATCTCTTACTTTTCTTCTTGTGCCTTCTTTGCCAAATACTGCTCCTCACGATAGGTTAAACCCATGAAAAGAATAGAGAATAGGCAAGCAAATATCAGAAGGATGAAAGTCCAGTTCCATCCAGCAGCTTCAGCTACATAGCCAATAACAATGTTAGCCAACAATGCAGTTCCAAGCACATAACCCATAAAACCAGTTAGTCCGGCTGCAGTTCCAGCCGCATTCTTGGGAGCGAGATCAAGCGCCTGTACACCAATAAGCATCACAGGACCATAAATCAGGAACCCAATGGCTATTAAGCAGCCTATAACTACATTCACATTGTCAATATTCTGCCAATAGACAACGATAGCTATAGCTACGAGTATCATGAATAAAATTGTAGGAAGCGCGCGGCGACCTTGGAATACTTTATCTGAAAGCCAACCACAAATGATAGTTCCCGGAATGGCTGCCATCTCATAAGCAAAGTATGCCCAACCGGCACTCTTGATATCAATACCACGCTCGGTAAGAATAGTTGGTGCCCAGTCTAAACAACCATAACGCACCATATAAACAAAAGCATTGGCAAAAGCAATATACCAAAGAACTTGTTTGTCAATACAATCTTGAAGATTTCCTTGGTTGAGAGCACCTCTTCTGCCTTCTCTGAATAGTTCTTTGAAGCCGAACCACTCCATTTTTCAATTGAAGGTAAACCGCAAGACTGTGGTGTATCGCGAATCATACTATAAGCCATCAGTGCTATCAGAATAGCCACTGCGGCTGGGAATGCATAAGTTCCGATGAGGAAATAACGTTGTTCGTCGGCACCATAAAACCACGAACCGAACCAGAGTGTCACCATAAACGGCCATTGGACCGACCAATGCACCGCCCACGTTATGGGCACAATTCCAAAACGACATCCAGGTCCCACGTTCTTTAATAGAGAACCAGTGAGTCATTACACGTCCGCAGGGAGGCCACCCCATTCCATTGAACCACCCCACAAGGAAGTTCAACGCTGCCATAAGCAAGATAGCAAAAGACTTATGATCGGCACCTATCCACTGAATAGGAACAATCATAAAGAGCATCGAGATTGCAGCCATAATCAAACCTAGAGGAAGGAATGTACGTGCATTACTACGATCGGAGATACTCGCCATAATAAACTTTGAAAAACCATAGGCGATGGCATTCATTGAAAGCACTATACCAAGTTCACCTTTCTCAAATCCAAAGTTGGCAAGCATTGGGATTGCCATTGAGAAATTCTTACGAACAATGTAAAATCCAGCATATCCAATGAATATACCTAAAAAGACTTGCCAGCGCAGTTTCTTGCACCTTGCGTCGGCTTCAGGGCCGGTCTGTTCTAGCTTTTATAGGCCGGTGGGGTTAACAGTTTCCACATAATCGATTGTTATTGTATTTGGTTTTATTATATTTTTGTTCTAAACTTTAGCCGATGATGCTTTATTTTAGCCGACGATATTTTTAGGGAAGATTTGTTATTCCTTCGACAATGCATTTCCTACTCATCAGCCATTGTTCTTTGAGCCATTCGCTTTATTTGGTTTTACCAAGTATTGTTTAAGGTAGACAATTTCTTGTCTCATAGCATTATTGGTTTCATTTCGGAATACTTGAAAGTTATTCGCTTATACAGCGAAGGCTATTTGTTTTCATTTGAAAACAAAAGATATATGATTTATATTAATAACACATAATTCATTAATATTTTTATAAAATTAACGTGAATTCAACAAGCAAGTGCAAATTTACCTAATTAGTTTGTAAAAAGCAGTCCTGTGGTGTTTTAAAAATCTAATTTCTTTCTTGGCCTCATGTTAATTTTTCTTTGAATACTTCGTGATTTGTTGCTGGCTGATATGCTCAAGTTTCTTTTTGGCACGTATTAGCCTAATTAGTCCGTTAGCATTTTCTATAGTGCCCTTTCTGCCATGAAGCGTATGGGTCAGCAAAATATATGGTAACACCAAAGGCTTTTGGCTATCATTTCATGACAAGCGAATTCTGTACCATTGTCAGTTGTAATAGGCTTGATATGGTCTTTGAAAGGAGAGCAGTAAGTGTATTACAGTTCGTGCCAGTTCTTAGCATTTTTCCCTTCTTAAGTTTTCTCATAAACAGCATGTTTGTACTACGCTCTATCAGTGTTACGATGGCATCATGGTTTCCTCTTCCAACAATCGTGTCCATCTCGAAAGTCCCCAAAGCGTTTGCCGTCAGCTCAGTAGGTCTCTCACTGATGCTTGTTCTGTTGGGTATGGATATGCGTTTGCCACCAACAGGCCTGGTGCGATGCTTAAAGCTTGTGACGACAGTGTTTATATAATGTTCCCCTTCTGCCTTATCCTTACGTATCATACGATATATGGTCTCATGGCTAATATACTTGCCGTCCTTGGCCAATACACCGAGATATTTGTTCTGGAGACCATTGCTCAGTAATAAGAAGGCGCTTCGCCTCTTCCATGACATCCTTGTCGACTGAACGATTGCCTGGCTTTCTGCGCCTTGTTTGTACTGCATTTGCTTGGGCAGTTTCCCAATTATAGTGTCTTCTGACTCCACTATTACGTCTTATTTCACGAGACACTGTACTTGCACCCCACATTTATCGCCTTGGCAATATCTTTTTGTTTCGTTCTATTTTTGGAGTAGCACAGAAATTGTGTACCTTTGCTCCGAGGTTAGTGTTTGTACATTGCAATGCAAAAGTAATTAATCTTTGGGAGACAGAGTCTCCTTTCTTATTTTTATGCATTGCTTGTTGATTTTTCTTCTTATGGGGCTTTCGCCCCCAAACCCCTCGGTGCTTTCGGCATTGATTATAGCTGCACCAGCACTTGGGATTGCAGTTCATGTTGAACTTAGCTATTCAGCGATACTCGATATATACAATGCATATTATTGCTGTCCAGTAAATCTTTTCCACATATAATTACTTTGAGTTCGGGATAAGTTTAGCATGAAAAAAGTTCCAACTGCCTTGATTTTTCCACATACACTGGCAGTGCCTCTGGCTTGTTCTCAAAGAAGCAGTATGCTGTAAGGGCAGAACACAAGTTCATGATAAAGTTGTGTATCGAGCGGTGTCTTGAGTGAACAAGGTTGGCTTTGTTCTTGAGCAGTTCGTTAATGCACTCGATGATGTATCTTTTCCTCAGCATGATCTTGTCCCACATAGGCATCAGTTTGTTCTTCATCTTAGCCTTGAGCCCATGAACGAGTTGGATACCTTGACTGAACAGGCTCTCAAAGAGTTCCTGCTTGATGTATCCTCTATCAGCGAAGACCTTCCCAAACAAGACCTTTGAAAACACCGTCCATACCCTTCTATCCCTGTCATCCACATTTGCTCCTGTAAGACAGAACGTTATCACTTCACCAGAATCATTGCATAGCAGGTGCAGCTTGAATCCATGACACCAGCCCATGGTACCCTTTTCCGTCCTTGGCGAGGCCGGCAAAAGACTTTGTTGTAATATCGTCGTACATTGTGACATACGGGTATCATTGTGCTGTCAACGAATGTTATACCTGTACACTTGCCGAAGGCATAGAGCTTCATGAACAGCATCATCTTAAAGAACACTCTTGGCATGAGTTCAACGAAGCGGTTATAGGAAACCGCGTCGGGAAAATCCTGACGCATCACCCTTTGACCCAATTCAAATAATACTCCTTGAAATTGCGATATGCGCCGAAATGATAGCATACCAAAATGGTCATAATCTCACTTTCCGAGAGTCTGCCCTTGCGGTTTTCGGTAGCGTTTGCCGTCACTGTTATGGGACGGTAGACGCAGGTTTTTTTCGCTAATTCGGCACTCAAATTCTTATCAAACTCGTCGATTATACAGAAAATTTCAGTAACTTTGTCCTGGTAATCATCGTTCAAAAATCTTGTAATCTATTGATTTTCACCTATAAAGATACGAATTTTTTGACGAGATTACCAACTTTTTCAAGCCTTTTTCTTATCCCGAACTCAGCGTATAATTAATTAAGAAAAATTTTCACACCTCTTTTCTACTGGAGCCGATTATGTTAACAATATTTCTCTTAACTAAATCTAACGATTGACAATAGAAAGACGATTGACCGCGTTTTTATGTATGGGGCTGTAGCATCAGCTTCGTACTGTACATGGTGCTGGGGAGACCGGTGTGGTGATAGATCGAACACGGTGTCCGTTAAGGGCACTCCACTAGAAAGGCTTTGAGTAAGGATGAGCGTGCAGCTGTTTCACTCATTACGTCTATGTCATAACACTAAAAGGCTTTGATAATGCTGCACTGCAAAGAAGCACTGCACAAAGAAGTTACTGATGTTGAAGGCTGCTATGATTATGAATATGATCCACAACTAGATGCTTATGCAGGCTGGCTGTTCCGTTCTAGGTGCTCAAGATGGACCGTCTAATGCACTACGTTCTGCGTGTTGTGAGCACTTAGTAACAACTGCAGTATCAGTGATACTTTCTTGGATATGAGCTTAAAATGTACCAATAAGGTAAAGAGTTGTCAGGTTAGTAACAAACTATTGTTTGACGAGATAGCTGTTGCAAAGTTGAGTAAAACATAAATACCTTTTCAGA
>BNJU01002638.1_pt1 | contig 39206 bp, 51 predicted proteins | sample 8539281 | NCBI WGS metagenome assembly BNJU01 (sample SAMD00202456, study PRJDB9452) | human saliva metagenome | isolation source: human saliva | place: Japan
GATCCCACTGAAACGGTAGGTCCTGGTTCCTGGCCGAATAAACCAGATTTGATGAAGCGTAAAAATTGATTTTGTGCGCGCTGTATTAGATAAGCATAAGGCTAGTATTGTTTCTGATAGTGAAGTTGAAAGAGTTCGTAAAATTGTAGTCCATGTAGGGGGCTTTGATATTGCTGCTATTCTTGGGGCTATGCTCGCTTTGTGTTGATTTAAAAGCCCTTCGTCATTGATGGCTTTATTACAGCGGTAGCGGCGGCTTGTAGCGGTACATATAGAACTGATCGCATTACAGGATTATGCATTGCTATCTCATAACTCTCGAGAAAAAGGCACAGAGCTAGCTTTAGCAGAGGTAGATATTACACAAGACATGGTTCCTATCCAAGCCCACATGTCGATGGGGGAAGGGACAGGGAGCTATCTTGATGGTACGAAATGCTCAAAACTACACAGCATATGTTTGTAAATGTAGGGACCTTTGCAGATTTGATGAAATTATAAGGAGAAAAGAATGGAAAATAAATAAATACTTTGATATACAGTTTTGAGCGCGCTGATGATGCAAACTCATCTCTAAAAAGGTTGATAGGTGGGGCTAAGATTAGGGACCCTGCGTTGGTTATCCCTGATCTCTCCATATTTATCGCCTCTATTGGGCTGAATATGAATAGTACGGCAGTTGTTATTGGTGCTATGCTTATATCACCGTTGATGGGACCCTATTTTAGCAACTGTTTTGGCTTCTGCTACGCTTAATTTTACAGTTGTGAAAAAGCGGTATTTTAAGATTGTCCCGTACAGGTTACGATTGCTGTTTTGGCATCTGCTTTATATTTTTATATTTCTCGTTCAGACGGCTAGCATCTGAACTATTAGCGCGTACAGAACCGAATATTTTTGATGTATTCATTGCTATATTTGGTGGGTTAGCTGGGATTATTGGGCAAACGCGTAAGACCTTAGATAATGTTATACCAGGTGTTGCGATTGTGACTGCACTTATGCCACCACCATGTACGGCAGGATATGGACTGGCTAATGGAAATTGGCAATATTTCATTTGGGGCTAGCTATTCTATTCTTTATAAATGCATTTTTCATCTTCTTTGCAGCTTTTATTGTTTTTTAAAGGGTGTATATAGTTTGCCATTCCATAAACAAGCAGAAGAGGTTAATCGTCGTAACCAGCTAATATTTCTCGTGATTGGTCTTATTATGGCTATACCAAGTATTTATGCAGGCTATGATATGACCATCAAGTATTCTGAGTCAAATCATATGGAGCAGTTTATTAAGAATGATATTAATCAAGAGGGACGTCGACAAGTGATTGATTATTCATTGGATCAAACGAATAAGCTAGTAGACATAGTAGTTATAGGAGCTCCTGTGACTTCAGAGGAGCAAGCCCAGTTGGATGACAAGTTACAGAAGGATGAGTACTTGCAGCCTTATACATTACGATTTGTTAATAGCGTAGATGAGAAAAAATCTACTATGGATAAGACGAACTTGAATAAATCTTCAGAGAATCTTGAAACATATAAAAACTTGAATAATCTATACCAGCCGACTTATCAATTAGTAAGTGAAACTATAAATACTATGAAAACGACAGAAGCTGAAGCAAAGGCGTTATTCCCGTTTGTAAGCAAAGTGGAAGGCATGCCTTTAATAGATAATCTAGAACAGCCTAAAGCGAGTCGCTATATGGTGATTATCCATACTACATCCACTATATCTGATGCAGATTTGGAACGAATAAAAGCTTGGTTAGAGGCTAAATTATCAGCGCCTGTAACTATTTCTGTGGAGCAAACAACGTCAACTCTATAAGTTGATTTTTGGATTTTGAGTATATTGTTTATTATATAGAGCGATATTTATAACGGTACTAAGTTTGATTGTACCCATTAGGTATATTACCTAGTAGTACGGGGAATCATCTTAGTACCGTTTTTATGTACTTGGCATAGCTAAATGTAATTACTCTTATCTTGCTATAGATTAAAGTTATATTATTACATATATAAAATCTATTATACGAGTAGGAATTAAATTGCTATACTTACTACATCGAAATTATTAAATAATCAAATGTAGATACAAGATAAGAAAAATAGATTTATTATAATGTCTACGAATGTTGTATACGTATGAGTCCTCGTCCGAGATGGAGGTTTTCATCGTAGATAGGAGGATTACATGAAAAATGGTTAGCATTAGCAGCGACGGCCGTACTGGGTGCGTCCTTATTGATTAGTGGTTGTGGTTCTTCCACAACAACGCGAGCTCTAGTGGCTCTAAAAGAGGTATTAAAGATAGCAGCAAATCCCTGTACCTCATGCTGAAATTTTAGAACAAGTTAAACCTATTTTGGCTAAGGAAGGTGTAGACTTACAAATCGTTGAATTTACAGACTACATCCAACCAAATATGGCTCTATCTAGCCATGAAGTAGATGCAAACTTCTTTGCAAACGTACCTTACCAAAATAACTACAATAAAGATCATGGTACAAACTTTGTAAGCTTTGCACCAGTTCACATCGAACCATTGGCTATCTACTCTAAAAAAATTAAAGACTTAAAAGACTTGCCAAATGGCGCAAAAGTAGCTATCCCGTCTGACCCAACAAACAGTGCTCGTGCACTTCTCTTGTTGCAAAGTGCTGGTCTAGTAACATTGAAAGATCCAACTGGTTTGACTAACACACCATTTGATGTGACTAGCAATCCTAAAAACATCCAAATTACTGAGTTAGAAGCAGCTCAAATTCCTCGTTCCATCCAAGACTTAGATGCAGCAGTAATCAATGCTAACTATGCGTTGCCAGCTGGTCTTAATCCTACAAAAGATGGCTTATTCGTAGAAAAAGCTGACTCTCCATATGCAAATCTTCTTTCTGTTAACCCTGGTGATGAAAATAAACCAGCTATCCAAAAATTAGCTAAAGCATTACAATCTCCAGAAGTTAAGAAGTTTATCGAAGAACACTACAAGGGAGCTATCATCCCAGCGTTCTAATTGATCGTTAATATTATATGTATCTGATACAATACCTTCTCATGACAAACTCTATAGATATGAAAAAGGCGTAACACCAATCGGTGTTACGCCTTTAGTTTAAATTAATATGAAAAACCCTTTTGTTTTTAATTATTCTTTCTATAATTGATGCTGATTTTAATAATTCTTTTTATTTTTGTAGTACTTTTTCAGATGATGTTGTGAATGTTAAAAAGCTAACGCTAAGGGCTGCGACTATTTTTCCATCTTCTCGGATTGGTAGTAGCATACAGCATGCATGATTAGTAATTTCTTCGTTTTCATAAGTAAAGCTATTATTATTATTATGAATATCATTATATAGATCTCATAGGAGATTTTATAGTTTGTGCTGTAAATGCTTAAATGGATTAGGAAATAGTTCTTCTAGCTCATTTATACTTTTTATCTAATAATAAAGCTTTTACCGAGTGCTGTAGCATAAGCTGGTAATCTTTTACCGACAGAAGAGATTAATTGGATTGATTGGTAGTAGAGATTTTTAGTAAATACATAATTTCATTACCAGTTAGAATGCCTAAATGACAAGTTTTCATTACATTCTGTAGATAATCGTTTCATCTGTTCTTGTATTAGATCTCAAACTAGTATTAGTTGATTCATACATACTACTAATAAATAAAAATCTCTTTTTCCCATAGTATAGTAATGTTTCTTCAGAAAATAAGAGATAATCACATAATGTTTTTAATATTGGCATTAATGTGCTTTTTGGACAATTTATTTTGCTTGATATTTGAGATAAAACTAAGGCCAGACTGATTTTTCCGCAACAGTTTCAATTACTTCTATAACTCGTAGCGTTGGATTATGTACTCATATTCATATTATTGAGTATTCCTTTGGATAAATGATCTGCTTCTTTAATATTTATAATATCTACTTAAAAATTTGAATAGATAACATTATCTGAGTACAGAATAAAATTAAAATAGTAGGGGGTTTATTAGACTAGATAGCATTTCAAATATAGTTAGTTTTGAAGTGTTATTTTTATCTCATAATTATCTGTTCGTATATACGAATAATATTGACATTTACGAACAATAGAGATACTATGAGATTAATAAAGATGATAAATTCTTAATGAATTATGTAAGTTTAATTATTTTTAAGGAGACGTTAATATGAATGCAATTCATGTGAATAACTCTGATAATGTAGGAACAGCACTAACTACACTGAATAAAGGTGATAAAGCTTTTAGGTGTAGTTATAAAAAGAAAATGTTTCTGAAGGGCATAAATTTGCTACCGAAGATATTTTAAAAAGGGCAGCCAATTATAAAATATGGTGCGTATATAGGCGTTAAATCGAAATATTAAATCTGGAGAATGGGTACATATTCACAATATAGATGGAGAAAAGAGGTAGAGGTGATTTAGACTCAAAAACAAAAAGAAATTAGCCAAATGGGATTAGAGATCATGTAATACTAAATAATAAAAATTATACTTTATCGGGATTTAGACGACCTGATGGTAGTTTTGGTTTAAGAAATCATGTTTTGATTATTCCAAGCGTACATTGTGCCAATAAAGTGGTTGAACGCATTGCAAAATGAGATTAAATATGGTTCTGTTGCAATGAAACCTGATTCAAAAGTAGTTTTTAATCATCAACATAGGTTGTAGTGAATTAAGTTATGATGCGAGCCAAAACTCAAGATGTATTAGTTGGTTCAGGTACAAACTGAATGTTTATAGTGTATTAGTAGTCGGATTAGGTTGTGAAGTTGTTCAAGCTAAATCTATAGCAGAACAAATAAAAAGTATACTCCTTATAAAAAGGTTGAATACTTTAATATACAAGAATGTGGGTGGCGTTAATGAGAGTGTAAAAAGGTGTAATAAATTAAAAAATATGTTAGATGAAGCTTTTGCTCGTGGAAAGGAGTGAAGGTTGTCTTGCAGATATTGTATTAGGCACAGAGTGTGGAGGTAGTGATAGTTTTTCCGGACCGAGTGCTAATCCAAGTTTAGGTGCTGCTTCCGATATCGTTGTTGGCCATGGTGGAAAGGTTGTCTTATCAGAAACTACTGAATTAATTGAGCTGAACATATATTAGCAGAACGAGCTATTAATGCTGAAGTAAAAACAAATTTTTAGATACTATAAAAAGGATTCTGAACAAACTGTTATTGATTCACATGCGGATATTAGGCGCCAATCCTAGCCCAGGAAATATCGAAGGTGGATTAAGTAGTATAGAAGAAAATCTCTAGGTTGTATTTATAAGGCTGGGAATACATCTGTAAATTCAGTAATTGACTGATGCAAACCAATTACTGCTACAGGCTTGACTTTCATGAATACACCGGGAAACGATATAGAACAATTAAGTGGTATGGCAGCTGGTGGTTGTAATATAGTCGTTTTTACTACAGGTAGAGGAACACCAACAGGAAGTCCAATAGTTCCGACAATAAAAGTATCTTCTAATACCGATACTTATATAAATATGAATGATCTCAACTGACTTGATGCTGCTGTTGCTGTTAGTGGACAAAAACAATACAAGAAATGGGCGAAGAAATAATAGATTTTATTGTAGAGGTAGGAAATGGAAGAGAAACAAAAGCAGAAATAAATGAACAAAATGATTTTTCTATTTGAGGATTAGCAACAACAGTATAAATTTATTACATTAATTATCTTTAGGAGGTAAGTATCATGGATTTGCAATTAAAAGGTAGTTGTTTTTAGTTACAGGTGGTGGCAGTGGTATTGGTAGTGGAATATCTCTTAGTTTAGCTGCAGAGGGAGCACACCTGTTATTTTAGCAAGATCTCTCTTGACAAATGAATTTATAACTGAGATGGAGAAGATTACAGATAAATATGATTTCATTCAAATTGATTTAAATGAAGCAGATAAGATTAAATCAATTGTTGACCTGTAGCAGAAAAATATGGTGGTATTTATGCTGTAGTTAATAATGCTGGTGCCAATGACAATAAATCCATCGAAGATACGACTTGGCAAGACTTTGAAAAGAGTTTACATGGAAATCTGCACATTACTATGAATTAGTCCGTTGTGCTTTACCATATTTAAAAGAAGCAAAAGGTTGTGTTTTGAATATAGGCTCTAAAACAGCGTTGACTGGACAAGGTAAAACTAGTGCTTACGCTGCAGCAAAAGGTGCTATTTTAGGTTTGACACGTGAATGGGCTGCAGCCTTTTTGCCTCATGGTGTTTCGGAGTAATGCGATTGTTGTAAGTGAATGTTGGACACCATTATATGCAAACTGGATTAAGACTTTTTGATAATCCAGAAGAAAGAAAAGTTATTACTGATAAAAATTCCATTTGAAAGACGTTTTACTACAATTGAAGAGATTGCAAATACTGCAGTTTTTGTAATTTCCTCCCTATCTTCACATACTACAGGTCAATGGATTTATGTTGATGGTGGTTATGTGCATTTGGATCGAGCATTGAGTTAAATGACTTGGCTACAGGAGGTGTATTATGGATACCGATAAAACTATAAAAGCAAGTGCTAGTAATCATTAAATTAGCATTTTGGTAGCTACTATTTTTATTCTTCATGTGGGGTGTTAGTTATGGCTTAATTGATGTAATGAATAAAAACTTTCAAAATCAATTAGGCATTACAAAAGCTAAACTTCTGGTTTATTACAAGCTGCATATTTTGGAGGATACTTTGTAATAGCTACACCAGCTGCTTTAGTAGCAAGAAAATTTGGCTTTAAGGGTGGTATTATCATGGGTTGGCACTCTATGCTATTGGGGCACTATTAATAATTCCGGCTAGTAATGCTCATAGTTTCAATATGTTCCTTGGCGCATTTTTTTCATTCTTGCTTGTGGACTAGGTAGCTTTAGAAACAAATGCTAATCCTTATATCACAAAAATTAGGTAGGACAAGGATGCTGCATTCCGTATTAATATTGCACAGATTTTTAATGGTGTAGGTCAATTTTTAGACCAATTAGGTGGTATTATTTTTATCAGTCACTCTGGGGGTGATGTAGCAGATAACATGCGTAGCGTACAAAATGGTAGTATGTTGAATCTGCCGCGATTATTATTATTATGTTATTACTTTTTGTTTTTAACAAATTACCAGAAGGTTCTGAGGTTTCGTTCTACAGAGTCATCATTAGATAATGAAGTAAGTTATGCGAAACTGTTTAGTTACCGTCATTTTGTAGATTAGGTGCGTTATCTCAATTTTTATACGTTGCCGCACAGGTTGGTGCAGGCTCTTTTCATTAATTATAGTGTAGATCAGTGGTCAGAAGTAACTGACTCTCAAGCAGCATTCTTCTTTTAGTACTTGCTTTAGTTGCATTTATGGTTGGTCGTGTTGTTACCACCCTTTATTGCAAAGAAGTTTAGACCAGGTTGTATCTTAGGTATTTATTCTCTTATTAATGTATGCATTATGATACTAAATATCTTTGACTGGTAGCGTTTCTGTATTCACGCTTATTGCATCTTTCTTCTTTATGTCAATTAGTTTTCCAACCATTTTTGCACTTTCTATTACAGATATACCTGGGGATGCATTGGTTACAGACAGCCTCTAGTGTACTCAATCATGACTATTGTTGGTGGTGCAATCATGCCATATTTTATGGGCTTGAGCTGCAGACTTCATAATATTGAAACTTCGTTTTTTATTATTAATACCATGTTTCTTATTTGTTGCTTGGTATGGATTTTTGGGAGTTGCCCAAAAGTAATGAAACGAGACTAAATTACTATTGGATAATTAAATGTCTATCCTATTCGACTGGATAGTCACGTTAAAGGAGCATACATGATGCTTGAAATTGTAGATAGTCATTTTCACATTTGGGATTTAAATATATTAAATCTTCCTTGGCAAATTCTTGCAGCAGGATTATGAAAACGAAGCTTTTCACGGATGATATTGCAAAGGATTATGGGCAGTATGATTTCAATTTTGAAGGTGGTGTGATGTAGAGGTAGATTGTGATAACGCACTCAAGAAGATGATTATATCTTTGTAAATTGAAAACTCATATATTCTAGCTCTGTAATGAGAGCTAGACATCTATGTGAGCATATGTGATTTACAATCGGTATTGTTGGTGTAAGAGAACCACTATATAGATAGCTCTCCTCGAGGGAGATGTTTAGAACGAAGTTTTATTCAAGGTCTGGAAGTACTAGCTAAAACAAGATTTATTATTTGAAAGTTGTAATCGAGTAGATGAATTAGAAGACTTATATAATTGGATTAAGCAAGTCCCTAGAGGCTAAAGTAGTACTAATCATGTGGTAATGTGAGCACATTAGATGAAAAGTTACAAAAGGCAATGACAAAATTAGCATCACTGCCTAATGATACGTAAGATTTCAGGCTTCCCTACGGATAATAAGTTATTTGTATCTTTTAGACTTTATTTCTGAACCTTGATCACCAAAAACTAATGTGGATGCATCTAACTATCCTGTAGTTAATTTATATTCATCTTTTGAGTGATCATTTAAATTGTGCGTGAGTATTTTAACGATGATTCAGATATCTTAGAAAAATGCTAAAAATTATATAAAAATTAATCGTCCACAACTTTTTGCATCGTTACGTCCAGAAAATAGCCGAATATTATAAAAAGTTAGTATGCGAATCCATTCTCGAGTGTTAATAAAATGATTAGAGAATGTGGTATTACTAAACATAAGATTTGGAATCGTGATGACTTCTATATTTTCTGTAATGGAATATTGTGGTGATGATTTGAGCATGATATGGCAAAAATGGCACAAGATCCTGAAACAAATCGTTGGTGGAAAGAAACAGACCCATGCCAAAAACGTATTGATGGTGCATTAAAAAGTGAATGGTGGGAGATATGATTTAGTTTATGATTTAAATAAATAGAGGGAGTATTATATGCGAATAGCAAAATATTTTTGTCCAATATTAACATCTTTTAATGATGATAGTACTATTAATTATGATGATATGCATTCATTGCATGATCAGCGTACTTGAAAATGGTATTGATGGAATTTAGTAGGTGGAAGTGCAGGCGAATTTTATGCCTTAGATTATAATGAAGCTGAACAATTAATATCAGATGCAGTTCAATATATTAATCATCGCGGAATTGTATTAGCTGGTACAGGCTGCTATGAATAGATTAGAAACTATAAATCCATCTAATTTTGCTAAAAAAAGGCGCTGATGCAGTTATTATTGTTGGACCATATTACAGTGCATGCAGCCAAGAGGATGATATAATTATTTTGATGATATTCTAGGCCATATTTCTGGTAATGTTTATCTCTATAATTATCAAGATCGCACAGGATATGATATCTCTGTTAATACTGTATTGCGATTATTGGAAAAACATAAAAATTTAATTGTATTAAAGATACACATCCAGTTTCTCGTCATAGTCAGAAATATATTAATGAAATTTTACCTCTATATCCAAGCTGCAGTATACTATGTTAAGGATACTAACTGTGTTCTGTAGTTATCTCCGGTAGTGCCGGATGTATTGGTGTGTTATCTAATGTAGTATCCGTAAAATCAGTGTCATGATTTAGTTAGTTGCTTTTGAATGAAGGTAATTTTAATAAAATTGTAGAAATTGCAAAAGATTGACACATATGCTTTATTCTATGAAGCGTATACTCCGTTTAACCCACTCATGAAATGTGGGCTTTTGCGTGAGATGGGATGCTCAATCAAAGAAAATTGTAGCAGTTCCTATTTCAAAACCAATAGATTCTGTAAAATCTGATTCAGATATGGCTGAAAAAGACTTTGGAGAAAATGATTCCTGAGATGACAATATGAGCAAACGTAATTTCCCTACTGAAACTTCATATTTTGGAAAAGGTGCTATTAAAGAGATTATAAATGAAACTCAGCACGACATTTTCAAAAGATTTTAGTCACGACTGATAAAGATCTTCTTGAATTGGTGTTGCGACGAAGGTTTCAGCAGATTTGCTTTCTGTGATGTGGGCGTTAATCTGAACATATACAAATATTAAGCCAAACCCAACTATTGAAAAATATTAAAAATGGTGTCGATGTATGTAAAGATTTGATGCTCAAGCTATTGTAGCTATTGGCGGAGGTAGTATCATTGATGCTAGTAAAGCTATTGGTATTATAATGACAAAACCCAGACGCTGATGTTAGAAGTCTAGAGGGTTTAGCTGAAAACTAAAAATAAGTCATTACCTATTATTGCAGTTAGTACTACAGCGGGCAGGAAGCTGCTGAAGTTAGCTATTAACTTACGTTATTACTGATGTTGAGAAAAAGCGTAAATTTGTTTGTGTTGACCCACATGATATTCCTGTAGTTGCGATTGTTGATCCAGATATGTCTGCTTTATGCCGAAAGGTCTTTGTAGCATCAACAGGCATGGATGCCTTAGTTCATGCAATAGAAGGATATATTATAAAGGCGCATGGGAATTAACCGTATGCCGCACATCAAAGCCATAGAATTAATTGCAAAAGTCTTTTGCGTAAATCTGTAGATGGTGATTATGACGCTAGGGAAGAAATGTCTCTTTGGCGCAGTATATTGCAGGTATGGGGGTCTCTAATGTTGGATTAGGATTGTGCATTCAATGGCTCATCCACTTAGTGCACTTTTTATGATGTTCCCACATGGCAAAAGCGTGTGCAATGATGTTGACTGCCGTATTAAAAGTATAATGCTAGTGCTACCGGTAATAAGTATAAAGAAATTGCTAGAGCTTGGTGTTCAAAATTTAGAGCAAACTGAGTAAAGCGGAAGCTGATAGTGCTGCTATTGCGGCAATTCAACAATTAGCTGATGCTGTTAATATTCCCTAAAACATCTTAGCGATGTTGGTGTAAAAGAAGAAGATTTAGAATTTTAGCTAAGTCAGCAATGGCGGATGCTTGCACAATTCAGGTAATCCAAAAGATCCAACACTAGAAGATATAATTAATATTTAGTAAGTCTATTATGTAGCATTTGTATAGTTGGTCTGCACTCCTCCTCTCAAATTTAGTATTTAATAAAATAGAGGTGAAATCCTATATTTAGGATCTCATCACTCTATTTTATTACATAGTGAAACAGCTAAATTAAGTATATTACATATCTATTGGCTTAGTATATTTCTTCCGATACGAATGTGGTGTTTTCGGTGGTAGCTAGTTTGAATATTTTACAGAAGTAGCTTGTTCTGTTATATCCCAAGGTTTTACTGATTTGATTGACTGTTAATTGGGAATAGACCAACAATTTCTGCTTCCTGTATACGTGAGTAGTGTTATATTGCACTACTGAAAGTCCTGTATCATCTTTAAAAATCTTGGAGAAATAGGACTCGCTTAAATGAATATGTTCCGAAATCCTCCTGAGCGACACTCGTTTGCTCAGATTTTTTTCTATATATAACATAGCTTTTCGGATTTCTGGACGATTAATAGGTCGTTCCGATTCTACAAAGTCTGGCAATTGTTCATAAGGCATTTCTTCGGCTATGGCATCGTTAAATGGGAAGTAGTGTTCTACCAAAATCCGTAAAACCTTTGTAGCGCTGTAAATTTGTTCTGCAGTCAAAACAGGCAAGGTCCGATACAAGGCGCGAAGTTTTTTATCATCATGCCAATCAGTTTGGGTAGGTAAGATCGGCTTAATTGTCGTATCCTCTGTTTTTGTTTGTCCTGCCATGATGAAACCTAAGATGGCACCATCTTTCATGATGGGCACGGAGAAATCTATAAGGCCCATGTGACAGCGATATGGGCAGGAGGATAGTTCTTTTGTAGCATCTAGTCCACCATATAAGTCGCATTGATTGCAGCGTTTGGCGTAGGTTGGATTGCGCCTTACAACCTTACAAAATGGAGAAAAGTTATATTCTTGAGATAATACTTTTCCACGATTATTTACAAAAATGGCGGCGATTTTTGTTATGTTTGTGAAATCGCGCATAATTTCATTAATGATTTTTGTATCTTCCTTTGTACAAATCATGGTGAAACCTCCAATCACAAATGTGTTAAGAGGTCTAGTAAGCACACCGCAAAATAGCTCTACTTGTCTCTAGCTAAAGTGTCGGCTCTAAACCTGAGAAAAGAGAAAAGTGATATACCACTTGAAATTCATATACTTATAACTTTGCGTTATTACTAATACATATTCTCCTATATATGTATAAGATAACAGGATTGTGTATTTTTGTAATAGAAAAATCGCATTTTACGAATACACATAAAAAGTTATGACAGAATTTTATAATAAAGATAGAAAACCCTTTATATTACATATATTTAGAAAGGATTGAGCCCAATGGACAGTGATTGAATAGCGAGGCATGCTCTATAAAAATTATATGGTGACAGGGATATTGTTGTATATATATGAAAAATAAATGAAACGATAAAAGCGATATAAGGCGAATTAAAAACAATAACAGGAGAATGGCATAAACATACAGCAACATACATTCCTGTACAAAGATACTTTCATTACACGCATGGAGGGTATTATGGTAACAACATGGACTAACTGAATTTGTAGGGACCAGTAAAAACTGGTGATACTATAGGTCTCGTAATTGCTAATGTAGATCAACAAGTATTAGATGCAATGCAATTGAAGAAAAATATCGTTCTATCGGTATTTTAGGGCTCGTACCGTGCAGGTCCTCATATTATGGCAGCTGATCGAAAGCAGTAAAAAGCGACAAATACCGAAATCGTTAGCATTGAATTACCTCGCGATACCAAAGGTGGCGCAGGTCACGGTTCTCTTTATCATCTTTGGTGGTGATGATGTATCCGATGTTAAACGCGCTATTGAAGTGGCATTAGCCGAAGTGGAACGTACCTTTGGCGATGTATACGCAAAACGATGCTGGTCATATTGAACTTCAACATACAGCACGCGCTAGTCATGCAGTAAATGCAGCATTTGGCGCTCCTGCAGGCAAAGCATTTGGCTCATCGTAGGTGCCCCGCAGCTATTGGAGAAGTTATGGCTGATGTAGCGTTAGCAATCTGCGAATGTTGATGTAATCGGTTATGCATCTCCGTCTGCAGTACAAGTAATTTAACGAAGTAATTTTACAGATTTCTGGCGATTCTGGGGCTGTACGACAAGCGGTTATCTCTGCTCGTGAAGTAGGTAAAAACAATTGCTCGGTACGATGGGTGACGAACCAGTGAACGGAGCCCTTCCTATATCCAATCTGAAAGGATGGTATGCCCTATGAAATCAAAACGTTTCGAAGTCTTAAGTCAACGTCCTGTCAATCAGGATGGTTATGTAAAGGAATGGGTAGAGGAAGGTTTTATAGCCATGGAATCTCCTCAAGATCCAAAGCCTAGCCTCAAAATCGAAGGTGGTCGCATCGTTGAACTCGATGGTAAACGCCGCGAAGATTTTGATCTTATCGATACATTTATTGCAAATTACGGTATTGTTCTCGATGGTGCTCAAGAAGCAATGGCAAAGGATTCAAAAGAGATTGCTAATATGATGCTTACACCATCAGTACCTCGTGAAGAAATCGTTAAGATTTGTAAATCTATTACTCCAGCGAAAATGTTGGAAGTTGTTTCTTCTATGAACGTTGTTGAGATGATGCAATGTATGCAGAAAATGCGTGCTCGTCGTACAATGGCTAACCAAGCCCATGTAACGAACGTAAACGACAATCCAGTGCAAATCGCAGCCGATGCTGCGGAAGGTGCACTTCGTGGGTTCGCAGAAGAAGAAACAACAGTAGCCGTTGCTCGTTACGCACCACTCAATGCGATTAGCTTACTCGTAGGCTCTCAATGTGATCGACCAGGCGTATTGACCTCAATGTTCCTGAAGAAGCGACAGAATTGGAACTTGGCATGCGTGGCTTCACAGCATATGCAGAAACAATTTCCGTATATGGTACAGAAGACGTATTTACCGATGGTGATGATACACCTTGGTCTAAAGGATTCCTCGCATCTGCTTATGCATCTCGTGGTCTAAAAATGCGCTTCACCTCTGGTACAGGTTCTGAAGTACAAATGGGCCAAGCAGAAGGTAAATCTATGTTGTACCTTGAAATCCGTTGCCTATACATCACAAAAGGCGCTGGCGTACAAGGTATCCAAAATGGTTCTGTAAGCTGTATCGGTATTCCAGCAGCCGTACCTTCTGGTATCCGTGCTATTAGCAGAAAAACCCTGTAGCAGCTATGCTCGACCTAGAATGTGCATCTAGTAATGACCAAACATTCAGTCATTCCTGACTTTGCGTAGAACAGCTCGTACATTGATGCAATTTGCACCAGGTACTGACTTCATTTGCTCTGGTATAGCTCTACACCAAACTATGACAACATGTTTGCTGGTTCTAACTGGGATGCAGAGGACTATGATGACTGACAGTTATCCAACGTGACCTTAAGGTAAATGGCGGTCTTATTCCTGCTCGTGAAGAAGAAGTAGTAGCAGTTCGTAATAAAGCGGCTCGTGCACTACAAGCTTTATTCAAAGCATTAGGTTTGCCTCCGATTACAGATCAAGAGGTAGAGGCTGCTACTATGCGAATGGCTCCAAAGATATGCCTCCTCGCGACAAGGTTGCAGATATTAAAGCGGCTCAAGATTTGTTGAACCGCGGTGTTACAGGTGTTGATTTTGGTAAAAGGCTTAGCTAAAGAAGGTCATCCTGATGTAGCACAAAAGTATTTTGAATCTATTAAAACAAAAAAATTCCGGCGATTACTACAAAACATCGGCTATCTTTTGACCGTGATTTCAATGTTATCTCCGCGATTAACAATAGAAATGACTATCAAGGTGTTGGCACAGGTTATCGTGTGGAAGGTGAAGATTGGGAACGCATTAAAGATATTCCAAACGCCATTGATCCACGGGATATATAAGGAGGTGTCATGATGGCTGAAATTAACAGAGATGTATTACGTTCTATTATCCTAGACGTTTTACAAGAAATGGGTGGTGTCTATGAAGCACTCACAATTCAAGGTAGTGCTGGTAAAAGCACAACACCGGCAGTGGCCTTTGGACATGAAGATCCAACTGGTGACGATAGCTGGCTCCAAACTGGTAGCCCTGCACAACCTGGTACAAGTGCAGATGAAGTAGTTATTGCTGTTGGCCCTGCCTTTGGCCGTAGTCAACGACAAACTATCGTTGGTGTACCGCATCAAGAGGTAATTCGCCAATTAGTAGCTGGTATCGAAGAAGAAGGTTTAAAAGCTCGTGTAATTCGCGTATACCGTTCCTCTGACGTAGCGGCTGTAGCTGTTGAAGGCGATTCTATTTCTGGATCTGGTGTATGCATCGGTATTCAATCTAAAGGTACTACTTTGATTCACCAACGCGATTTACAACCACTTTTTCAAATTTGGAATTATTCCCTCAAGCACCTCTATTAACAGCTGAAACATACCGTGCTATCGGTAAAAATGCTGCTAAATATGCTAAGGGCGAATCCCCAACACCAGTACCAACATTGAACGATCAAATGGCTCGTCCAAAATACCAAGCATTATCTGCATTGCTTCATATCAAGGAAACTAAGCATGTAGTAAAAAGGTAAGTAGCTGATGAAGTTCGTGTCACTGTATAAGGAGGTTTACTATGGCTAACGAATTAGAAGCCTTAATTCGGCAGATCGTATCTGAAATAGAAGGGGCGAAAGGCAGTACAACACAGTATTCAGCGCCTACACCATCTACAACCAATACAGTAGATAGAGTAGTTACAATCGAAGATTATCCGATTGCTAAAAAACATCCAGAATGGATTGATCTTGGTCAAGGTCGAGACTTGAGCTATATTACGATGGATAACGTAATGGCCGGACATATTACAATGGACGATTTGAAAATTTCTCCATCCATTTTAAAAAGCTCAAGGTCAAATTGCTAGGCTGGGGGTCGAGATCAAATTGAACTCAACTTCTCTCGTGCTGCAGAAATGACGAAGGTAAGTGATAAACGTTTACTTGAAAATGTACAATGCACTTCGTCCGTATCGTTCCTTCCAAACAAGAACTATTAGATATTGCTAGCGAACTTGATGGCCTAGGTGTCTGATTTGTGCAAACTTTGTACGTGAAGCCGCAGAAAACTATGAGCGTCGTAAAAAAATTAAAAGGTGATAATTAACCCTATAGGAGATGTCATTATGAAACGAATTGTTGGCATCGATATAGGAAACTCGACAACAGAAGCGGCCTCGGCCGAAGTGCAGTAATGGTGAGGTAAAGTCTTTGTCTTCTGCTATCGCTAGTACTACAGGCATTAAAAGGAACACGCAAAAATATCGTAGGTCCCTAGTGGATGCCCTCAAGTCGCTAATCAGGTCTGCTAATCTTACACCACGAGATATTGACTTAGTTCAGATTAATGAGGCTACACCAGTTATCGGTGATGTAGCTAGCGGAAACGATTACAGAAACCATAATTACAGAATCTACCATGATAGGGCACAACCCAAAAACTCCAGGTGGTTTAGGCCTCGTAGGGTATACCGTTCCTATTGAGCAACTAATCGATAAGCCACAAGGTCAGCCATACATCGTGGTAGCTCCAAAGATTATCGATTTTGAATTGGTAGCACAGCTAATTAATGCGTACTGTAAGCGAGGTTATGATATTCGAGCTGCTATCCTTCAAGCCGATGACGGCGTACTCGTTAATAATCGATTAGATAACAAAATTCCTATCGTAGACGAGGTTGCGTATATCGATAAAATTCCAATGGGTATGCTCTCCGCAGTAGAAGTAGTAGAACCAGGACAAGTGGTATCACAATTATCTCAATCCTTATGGGATTGCCACTGCATTTGAGCTTTCACCAGAGGAAACAAAGAATATTGTGCCTATCGCTAGAGCTCTTATCGGAAATCGCTCAGCTGTAGTCATCAAAACACCAGCAGGGGACGTTAAGGAGCGAGTAATACCAGCAGGATCCATCATTGTTATGGGGAATGATCGAACTGTATCCGTCGATGTATCTGCTGGGGCAGAGAGAATTATGGAAACCCTCGAATCTGTTCATCCTATCGATGATATCAGTGGTGAAGCAGGTACGAACGTAGGTGGCATGCTTGAAAAGGTTCGCCTTACAATGGCTCAATTGACAAATAAATCCCCGCAAGATGTATTCATCCAAGACTTGTTAGCTGTAGATGTAGCTGTTCTATCAATGTAAAGCGGCGGCCTTGCAGGTGAATTCTCTATGGAACAAGCCGTAGGCATTGCCTCCATGGTTAAGTCAGATCATCTACAAATGGAAATCATTGCAAAGCAGGTAGAAAAAGAGTTAGGCGTACCAGTTGAAATTGGTGGTGAAGAGGCTGAATCAGCTATTTTAGGGGCTTTGACTACACCGGGGACAGCAAAACCAATGGCCATACTCGATCTAGGGGCAGGCTCAACTGATGCATCCATCATTAATCAAGAAGGAAAAATTAAGGCGATTCATCTTGCAGGAGCAGGAAATATGGTAACTATGCTCATCAACTCCGAACTTGGTTTAGAGGATATGCGTATTGCTGAGGCCATTAAGAGAGACCCATTAGCTCAGGTACTTAGCGTATATCACATTCGTCATGAAGATGGAACCGTACAGTTCTTTAATGAACCGCTGTCGGCTACATTGTTTGGCCGCGTTGTTATCGTCACTCCTGATGGACTTGTTCCAGTAGAACGAGATATTCCTTTAGAAACGATTAAACGTGTCCGCCAAACTGCAAAGAAACGAGTATTTGTCACAAATTCACTCCGTGCCTTAGCATCTGTCAGTCCTACTCATAATGTACGGGATATACCATTCGTCGTTATTGTAGGTGGCTCTGCATTAGACTTTGAAATTCCTCAACTCGTAACCGATGCGCTTTCACAATATGCATTAGTAGCGGGGCGAGGCAATATTCGAGGCATTGAAGGGGCACGAAATGCGGTAGCAACAGGATTAGTATTATCCTATGCACAGAAGGGAGGCTTATGATGGATCAAAGCATCATCAGTAAGTTAACCATATTGCTGTATGCTACAGCACATATCAGTGGAGGATATACTAAAACCCGTACTATATGGAATTGAAGAGGAAGGTTCACCTGTTGTCATTGAGTCCCATAGTGGTACGCATATGACATTGGCCGACCCTAGCATCTCGTAATTCGGCGTTATCTGTTGGGATAGGCGTTGATGATGAGGCGATTGTGTTGACTCTATAAAAAACATACCAGCTCATCAATTTATTTATCGACTTACGGGCTATGCTCAATATCCAGATAGCTTGTGCACATTAGGTGTCAATGCAGCTCGCCTTGTAAAAGGTAATCCATTCGCTTCTGATGAACGATTGAAGTGGCCTTTTAAACACAATGAAATTGAGAGGTGGTATATGGCTATTTATACGAAAACCGGTGATGCAGGTACAACGGTTTCTTTGATGGCACTAGAGTACCTAAGAATTACTCGTGTGGACACATATGGAACCTTTGATGAATTAAATGCACAGGTTAGTGTTTGAGAAATTAGTTATTTCACATGACAATAAACATGTGCTTCACACATTACAACATCAGCTATTCCGCTTATGTGCGGAGGTAGCAACACCTCATGTTGAACATCTTAGTGAAAGTAGTAATTTGATTTCACAACAAGATATAAGCGAATTGAATACATGATCGATGACTATACGAAGCGCTTTGCCAGCAACATAGCTTTATATTAAGCGGTACTACTTTATCTGCTGCAGAGCTTCATGTAGCGCGCACTATATGTCGTCGAGGGAACGATTACCATTAGTTTAGGTGAGGTAGAACCAATTCGCGATGAGGTTCGAAAATTTATAAACCGATTATCTGATACTCATATATGCGCTCGTCATGGAAGACTATGTGCAATTTGTAGAAACAATTGTAGAACGCGTAGCAGAACGTTAAGAACAATCATGCAGAAGTACTGGCAGAAACGAAGCGGAGCTTATGGGATATGGAGCATACTACTGAAAATGGAGTTAGTTATATGGCAACCAGAACAAAGCTAGAACAAATTATGACGAAACTACAAAACCGCCTTGGACTATGCTCAGTCCATAGGCGTACCTATTGTTGTATCTATTGTGATGCAAAAAGGTGTATTAATGTATTTCCATCGTAGCGTCAGATGCATTGCTCATCAGCAACGATATCGCACAGGCAAAGGCGTACACAGCAGTGGCTCAAAGCGGCAACTCATGAAGTACATCAGATGCACAGCCTGATGGCGATTCTATTCAACATTGAATCCATGGTAAATCGTAAAATCTGTACCTTTGGTGGAGGTTACCCAATCATCATCGATGGCGAAATTGTCGGTGGTTTGGTATTAGCGGTGGTACCCGTGGCAGAAGATATGGACATTGCATCTCGCATTACAATCTTTGTTAACTCAATGAGGTGAAGATAATGGACGTAACGCAAAATGTATATTAGTGAGTTTGTTATACTGTTGCTACTCGCATTTGGTAATAGTACAAATGCATCGATTTTGTTAAAGAAAACCATCGTGGTATCTATGGTACCAACTGGTTACACATTATTTTTGGATGGGCCTTTTGCAGCAACCTTTCGCTGTGTATATAGGAATTACACTAGGTGGACCTGGTCATTTCTGAACCTCGCCGTTACCTTTTGCTCTGTAGCAGGTATCTTCCATGGAACAAGTAATTCCGATGTCTATCGCTCAAATTGCTGGCGCTTTTGTAGGTGCTACTATTGCAGCAGTATTCTATTATCCGCACTTCAAGGAAAACAGGCCCTGATGAAGGTAACTGGCAGGTACTCGCGACTGGTTCAGCTTATTGACCATAAACCTTTGCAATTTGATGTCTGAAATCATTGCTACCTTTTTATGCTCATATCTAGCAATCCCTTTGCTTGGGCAAGATGGCAGATGGCTTTAGCTCCAGTGGTTACCGGTATCCCTCATTGCATCCATCGGTATGTCCTTTGGTGCAACTACAGGTTATGCGTTAAATCCCAGCTCGTGACTTCGGTGCTCGCTCTGGCATATACTATTTTGCCTATTCCTAATAAGGGAACGGCGAATTGGCACATGCATGGGTTCCATTTATTGGTCCATTGATTGGGGCTGGTTTAGCAGTAGTATTTTTTAAATTAGTGGCACCTTAAGAGAAATCTATATTGAGCGACTAGCATGTATAGTCCGTGTCACTATATGAACTGTACATTTTGTATTAGGAGGAGATTATATGGCTCTTCAAGAGGTAATTGATGCTAAACAACGCATCATCCAAGAATTTGTACCCGAAAAGCAGGTTACTATAGCCCATGTTATTGCTAATCCTAAGCCCGATTTGTTTAGAAAAATGGGGCTTGAGGAAAAAGGCCGCAATGCCATTGGAATTCTTACAATCACACCTGGCGAAGGGACCATTATTGCAGCCGATATAGCAAGTAAGTCTGGTGACATTGAAATTGGTTTCATCGACAGATTTTCGGGAGCACTTTCATAACGGAGATGGATCTGTTGTTGAATCCGCATTGCAGAGCGTTATTGAAGGCTTTGCAACGCATATTAGATTCTTCCCAACGGATTTAACAAGATCCCAATGAAAGGGGGTACCTATGAGTACCGAAAAGAAAGAAAACGCATCCTTCTCGTAGGGCGCAGCGGATGTGGTAAGACCACATTGGCAGATACGATTACTCATGGCTCTGCAACGTATCACAAAAACACAAGCCATAACTCGAGTGGGTAATTTTATTGATACCCTGGGGAATACATGGAAAATCCTAATTACTATCGAGGAATTATCTGCATGCCCTATGATGCGGATATAGTGATTTTTATGATTCCTGCAGGTGATGAAACAACACTTTTCCCCACCTAGTTTTGGGAATTTTTAAATCGAGAAGTTATCGGTGTTGTGTCAAAAGCTGATACGGGTAAAGATGTGGAGGCGCCTCGCCGCACTCCAGCTAGCGGGAGCTACTAAGATTTTTTTGAAATATCCGTTCACGATCAAGAATCGCTAGATCGTTTATGTGACTACATATACAGTTAGTTGAAAGAAGGTTTTTCCATGGACAGAGGTTTTGAAGAACAACTTAATCAATTTATTTTAAATAAGGCGATCATTCCAAAAAGCTTAGGTCTATGGGAACGATATTTCAAAAAGATGTGTCTTGCTTGGCAAGAAATCCGGCCTGAGATTCATGCACAACATATTATCTTTTTCTGCAGATAACGGAATCTCCGTAGACGGACCGATCGGTTATAACTACGAAATTACTCGTAAACAATCTCAAAATATGATTGACGGTAAAAGCGCAGTTGCCAATTACTGTATCTTTAACCATATTCCTTACGAAGTAGTAGACGTTGGTATTGCGTGCCCTAAAGGTATCGGGATAGATCGAAAAGTTAGTCAAGGTACGAAAAATATTTTACATGGTGCCGCTATGAGCGGCGAAGAATTTGATTTAGCATACCAAGCTGGTTACAACCGCGTTGTATACTATGCGGAATCGGGAATTAATCTATTTTCCTTTGGTGAAATGGGCGTTGGTAATACTACCACATCGGCAGCCTGTTAAGCGGGCTTACAAAAATTAGACCCACGGATAACTGTAGGGACCTGGCTCTGGTCCCGATGACGAAGCGTATATGAATCAAAAACGTGAGTTTGTACGGACTGCCTTAGCGCATCATAAAGGGCATCTCAATACGCCAAAGGATGTTATTAGTCGCGTTGGTGGTTTTGATATAGCCGCAATTACAGGTGCGATGGTAGCTTGTACAGATTTACATATCCCATTCGTTATCGATGGGTATATTACAGCGGTGGCAATGGCTTGTGCCACTCAAATGAATGGTGAAGCGCCATTGTATGGTATTCCATCTCACTACTCTCGTGAAGTAGGAATGGCCGCAGCATTAGCGTATGCAAACATACGTCTTGATGAGGTTCCATCCATGGTCAAATGGCATTGGGTGAAGGTACAGGAGCTGTACTGATGGTACAACTACTTAAAACTGCACATTTTGCCTTTATGAACATAGGCACTATGGTGGAACTATTAGAAAAATAAATTGGTATTCTTTGTATTATGTTTTGTAAAAGGAGAGAAAACAGATGACACAAGAAGCATTAGGTATGGTGGAAACTAAGGGCTTAGTAGGAGCTATTGAAGCAGCTGATGCAATGCTTAAAGCAGCTAATGTGGAACTAGTGGGCAATGAAAAAATTGGCTCTGGTCTCGTTACTGTTATGGTTCGCGGTGATGTAGGGGCTGTAAAAGCTGCCGTAGATGCAGGTGCAGCTGCTGCGGAACGCGTAGGTGTTGTTATTCTACTCATGTAATTCCAAGACCACATAAAGATGTAGAAGGTATTTTTACCAACAAAGGGTGAATAATTATGGCCGATACTAAAAAGTATGGTAGATGAGATTTTTTAAAAGCGCGTATTGATGCGTATCGATAGTGCTGATTTAAGCAAAACTTCAGGCGCGACTAGTAATGCATCATGTGCTTCAGCACCTGTAAGTTCCCCTGCTGTAAGTCAACTACAAACTTCTATGATTACTGAACACGTAGGTAGCACTACAACAGGCGATACAATTGGTCTAGTAATTGCCAATGTTGATAGTCAAGTATTGGAAGCTATGAAGCTCACTAAGTCATATCGATCCATCGGTATATTAGGTTCACGCACAGGTGCAGGGCCGCAAATTGCGGCCGCTGATGAAGCTGTAAAAGCAACGAATACAGAGATTGTTAGCATTGAACTGGCCCGTGATATGAAAGGTGGCGCTGGTTCTGGTTCCCTTTATCATATTTCGGTGGCGATGACGTATCCGATGTAAGACGTTCTGTAGAGGTAGCATTACGTGAATTAGAACGGACCTTTGGCGAAGTATATATGAATGAAGCAGGTCATGTGGAAATTCATAACAGCTCGTGCAGGCGATGCTTTAGTAACTGCCTTTTGGAACTCCAGAAGGTAAAGCTTTTGGCTTAATTGTCGGTGCACCAGCCGCTATCGGTGTAGTTATGGCTGATGCAGCTGTTAAATCAGCTAATGTAGACGTGGTAGGTTATCAATCACCATCGAGCTCATCTATATCTAACGAAGCAATTCTTTACAAATTTGTGGTGATTCAGGGCTGTTAAACAAGCCGTTAAGGTAGCTAGAGAAGTAGGGAATTACATTGCTTGGCACAATGGGTAGTGAGCCTAAAAATACAGGTGAGTCCTACATAATCTAATGTGTTGATCATTGGATTATAAACTTTAAATAACTCTAATCGTCATGATTAAATAGATGATACTTTCACAATGTGAATAGGAGGATTCATAATGGCAGAACTAAATGAACAAATGTTACGGGCTATCATTATGGACATAATGGATGAAGTGGGGATGCTCAAAGAGGAACCTGTTCAAGTTCAACCCAAAGAAGAACTTAAAGCAGAGCCTCAAGAGCCAGAGTTAAAAGATTTGATTCGTCAAATGTTGGTAGATATGCAACGTAACTAGCATTATAGGAATGCTTGAATCCAAAGAGCGAATCATCCAAGTATTAGACGGGAGGTGGCATGGTGAAAGAGTCACTAGGACTACTTGAGGTGGCTGGATTATTGGGAGCTATTAGCGCATCAGATGCAATGGTTAAAGCCGCCAATGTAAGGATAGTAGGTATTGAAAAGGCTAAAGGTTTTGGGTGGATGACTGTTAAAGTCGCTGGTGATGTAGCCGCGGTTGACGCAGCCGTTCAAACAGGCATTGCTATAACAAAGGGAATGAATCTATATGTAGCTCATAAGGTGATTCCTCGTCCAGCAGAAGGTCTTGTAGAAGCTTTCAATGAAGACTTTAAGGAACGGTCGGCTAAAGGTATCTGTTGAAATAGAACCAGTAAAAGCAGTAGTTAAAGAAGAATCTACAAAAGTAGTTAAAGATGATGCTAAAGATGGTTCTAAAGAAAATAGTAAAGCTGAAGGTGCTGAAGAGAAGAAGTCTTCCCTAGATGAAAAAGCTGTAAAGGTGTTGAATGAAATCGTTTCCACCATTGTTGATCCAAAGGATTCCAAGAAGGTAGTAACGAAAAAAGCAACACCGAAAAGCACTAAAAAGAAATAAGTTAAAAAGGTAAGAAGCAATAAAGGAGATTATCATGAATAACGCATTAGGCATGGTAGAAACAAAAGGTTTAGTAGGCGCAATTGAAGCGGCTGACGCAATGGTAAAGGCAGCTAACGTTACATTAGAAGGTACTGAAAAATCGGTTCCGGTCTTGTAACTGTAATGGTTCGCGGTGATGTAGGTGCTGTAAAAGCAGCAGTTGATGCAGGCTGCGCAGCAGCTCAAAAAGTTGGTGAAGTAGTATCTACTCACGTTATTCCACGTCCTCATAGCGACGTAGAATTAATCCTACCTAAGAAAGGATAATAGCTTATGGATCGGGAACAGATTCGTGCTATCGTACGAGAAGTAATCGAAGCCATGTTTGAATCGTCCATTCCCGTAGGTGTTAGCAATAAACATGTCCATCTATGTCAGGAGGACTGGAATATATTATTCCCTAATCAGTCTATCACTAAGAAAAGTGACTTAAAGCAAACGGGAGAGTTTGCTTCCGAACAAACTGTTACCTTAGTGGGACCGAAAGGGGTAATCCAAAATGTGCGTGTTTTAGGGCCTCTTAGAAAACAGTCACAAGTGGAGGTATCTTTGACCGATGCTCGTGCATTAGGTATAAAACCTCCTATTGTGCTATCTGGTCATTTGGAATCGGCCGTAGATATTACTCTATGCACCGAAAATGGTGAAGTCTCTAAACCTATTTGCATTGTTGCGAAGCGCCATATTCATATGTCGCCAGAAGATGCAAAACGGCTTCATGTAAATGATGGCGATAGTGTGAGCGTAGAATTGCAAACACCTGAGCGCACTACTGTATTCAGTGACGTCATCGTTCGAGCTGTACCAGGGTTTGTTCTAGAACTTCATATTGATACAGATGAGGCTAATGCTGCCAATGTACAAGGTACAGTGATGGCGAGAATTGTACAGTAAAGTAGGTGATATGATGAAAGGTTTGAAAAAGGCAAATAATACCTTGCAAGAGTTCTCCGATCTTGTAGAGTCTAAACAAGTGAGCTCTCATAATCGAAAGAATTTGCGCGTAGGTATTGACCTTGGAACATCATCTATTGTCCTATCCGTAGTAAACGACAAAGGAAAACCTATATATGGTGCCTTTGAATATAATGAATCCATTCGAGATGGACTAGTTGTTGACTATGTGGGGGCTGTTACAATAACGCGTGCTTTAAAAGCTAAGGCAGAAGCAGCTTTGGGCACAGAACTTGTATATGCTGCGGCAGCTGTACCACCCTGGGACGATAGGAAAGAATAAAGAGGTAGTCTATCGCGTACTAGAAAGTGCAGGTTTTGAAGTAACTTGTATCTTAGATGAACCTACAGCAGCTGCTAACGTGCTAGGAATCACTGATGGCGCTGTTATTGACGTCGGTGGTGGTACTACAGGCATAAGTATTTTAAAGGATGGCCGAGTTGTATATACCGTGGATGAGCCAACAGGAGGCACCCATATGAATCTCGTTATTAGCTGGGCCTATGGCATCTCTATTCCTGAAGCGGAAGCTTATAAACGGAATGAAGCGAATAAACGTGATGTATATGCAACAATACGGCCTGTAGTTGAAAAAATGGCAGCTATTTCTAAGCGTGCGTTACATGAGGGAGGCTATGAAAAAGGAACACCTATAGTAGTTGTGGGCGGTGCCTCTAACTTTGAGGAGTTCACAAAGACTTTCAGTCAATATATAGGGTTACCTGTTCATAAGCCACTGTATCCTGAATTTGTAACGCCCTTAGGGATTGCCATGGGAAGTGAGCTTTAATATGGATGCATTAGTTAAACTGGTGCTAGAACGCCTAGAGAAGCGTATGACATCCACTGCAACCTTTATGGTCACGGGAAATACTAGCTATGATGAGCATATATTGTTGCAGAACCAACTCATTTCTTTCGCTGGTATAGATTATGGTCATATACGAGAGTTAATGAGCGATACATTGGTGCCTTGGGTAGCCTGTTTGCACCGTGCCTTGGCCTATGACTGCGAGGTGACAATACGCCTAGCAGTTCCTATAACCTCATTGATGAATCCATCAGTTATTCTTGACTGGCCCATCAAATTTCTAGATAAATTTGGACATCCTGTATATGCTTTTTCACAAGGCTGGATAACGGCGTCTTTTGTTAGATCTTGTGAAAGTCAGTCTGTTATCGTCATATATAGGGGACAACGGTTTACCATGGCCGCTCGTGAAGAAATCGACCGCTTAGGTATCACAATAATTGAAGGGAACGAGAAATATGCAAGTCGGTAAAGTAGTGGGTAGTATCGTATCTACTCAAAAGCATGAATCTCTAAAGGGAATGAAGCTGATGATGGTGGATATTCTCGATGGAGAACAAGGGTTGACGGGGTGCATAGAAGTCGCCGTCGATACAGTATGTGCCGGTGTTGGTGAATATGTGCTTTTAACTCGAGGCTCATCGGCACGGCATATTTTCGAAAATGATAAAGGCACTGCAGTAGATTGTGCTATTGTGGGAATTGTAGATAGTTTTGAAAAATAATTGTATAGGAATTAGCTGGTGCCAGAGTTAAACCTAGTTATTGTGTCACATCATGAATGTATCACTGATTGTGTACACCTTAAGTCGACATGGACATTGCATCAGCAATGCAACCTATATGGAGGTTCATGATGGAAAACAATACACAGTTGAAAGAAATGATCCGCTCCATGGTTATAGATATATTACAGGGGCAAAAGCAAGAAACAGCCTCATCGCAACCGGTTAAACAAGTATCTCGCGGTCAAGAACCCGGTGTGTTTGATACGGTAGATGAGGCTATTCGAGCAGCCAAAGAAGCGCAATTGCGTTTTGAAGATTGCACCTTGGCAACTCGTGAGAAGGTAATCGCAGATATTCGTGCTGCTATGCGCCCGCGAGTACAAGAGTTGGCTCAAAAAACTGTTGAAGAAACAGGAATGGGCCGCGTTGCGGATAAAGTACTGAAATTAAACCTTACACTAGATAAAACACCAGGCGTGGAAGACCTTATTACAGAGTGTGAAACTGGTGATAATGGTATGACATTATATGAATTATCACCCTATGGTGTCATCGGTGCTATAACGCCAAGTACGAATCCAGCAGAAACATTAATATGTAATTCCATCGGCATGCTGGCGGCCGGAAATGCTATATTCTTTAGCGTTCATCCAGGCGCCAAGAATTTGAGTCGAGAGCTTGTTAGTGAGCTCAATCAAGTTATTGCTAAATCGATTGGCATTGAAAACCTTATTGTTACACTTCGGGAGCCGTCTATTGAGTCTGCTCAAGAGATGATGTTACATCCAGATGTAAGCTTATTAGTTGTTACTGGTGGCCCTGGAGTAGTAAAACAAGCACTTCAAAGTGGTAAAAAGGTTATCGGTGCTGGTGCAGGCAATCCGCCAGCTTTTGTAGATGAAACGGCCGATATTAAAAAGGCAGCCCAAGATATCGTTCTCGGTGCTAGCCTTGATAATAACATACTTTGTATCGCTGAAAAGAGCGTCGTGGCCATGCGTCAAATTGAGCCACAACTCGTTCAAGAAATGGTGAAAGTAGGATGTGTCCTCGTTGATAATCAACAAGATATTCAACGGTTGGTGGACTTAACAGTCTTGCCAATGGGACGCCAAACAAAACAGTTTGTAGGTAAAAATGCCAGTGTTATCCTTGATGCGGCTCACATTCCGTACAACGGTGATCCACGTTTAATTATCATGCGAACTCCAAAAGACCATCCATTTGCAGTAAGTGAAATGTTAATGCCTATTCTACCTGTTATTACAGTAGATAGTTTTGAGGAAGGCCTAAATGTATGCTTTTGATGTTAGAAGCTGGTTTACATCATACGGCAACGATGCATTCCTTTAAATATGGAGCGCCTCAATCAGATGGCACGTAAAATGAAAAACATCTATTTTTTTGTTAAGAATGGTCCATCCTATGCTGGGCTTGGTTTTAGTGGAGAAGGAACAACGACCTTTACTATTGCCACACCAACAGGAGAATCTACTACATCTGCTCGATGCTTTGCTCGTCGCCGTAGATGTTGCTTAACAACGGGCTTTAATATTCGATAGGTGGTGAGCATATGAATCAATGGACATTCCCAACCCAAATTTATTCAGGGCCAGATTCGTTGAATCGTCTTACAGCGTTTTCTAATGAATCTATCCTTATCATATGCGATCCATTTTTAAAAGATTCTCCAAGCCTTACATATGTGATGGGATTAATGGACAGTAAAAATAAGGTAACCATCTACACTGATGTAATACCTGATCCACCGATTACGCATGTAGTAAAGGGTATTGAGTTTATGGAAGGCATTAAACCAACTGTAATCATCGCCATAGGTGGGGGCTCCGCATCGATATGAGTAAAGGGATAGCCTATTTTTGGTCGTAAGCTAAAAGCATATGGATATCAAATCCTTCATCGCCGTTCCTACCACAAGTGGAACAGGCTCTGAAGTAACATCCTTTGCTGTTTTTACAGATAGCGAAACACAGATTAAATATCCTCTTGCAGATGATGCGGTATTACCAGATGAAGCTTTATTAACGCCATTATTTGTAAAAACATCGCCTCCAAATGTTACTGCTTTTAGCGGTATGGATGTTCTTGTTCATGCGCTTGAAGCCTATGTAGCAACGGCGGCAAATAATTTTACTGACGCATTGGCACAACAAGCGATAGAGCTTGTTTTTGAGTATTTACCAAAATGCCATAAACCAAGCGCTACAGAACATGAACGCATGTCTATGCATGAAGCATCTTGCTTAGCAGGACTTTCCTTTAATAGGGCTGGTGTAGGTCTCGTTCATGCTATGGCACATCAATTGGGAGGTCAATTCCATGTGCCTCATGGTTTAGCAAACAGTATGCTTTTGCCATATGTAATTGGCTTTAACTGCTCTCGTAATCCAGCGGTAGCGGAGAAGTATGCCCGTTTATCTGCTAAACTTGGCTTTGCAGCCCATAATTCATCAGAGGCTGATAAATTAGCTGCCCTTATAGAGGCTATAGTTACATTGCAACATACATTAGACTGTCCAATGAACCTTACGGCCTTTGGTGTAGATAGATCTACATCAGAATCAAAGCTTGATCTTATGGCAGATAGAGCGTTAGAAGATATGTGCTATAGATTTAATCCATATCCTGCTAACCATGATGATATAGTTAGCTTGTATAAAAAAGTGCTGTAAATCCATATAAGACCGATATTAATATAATGCTTTGAAAAGAGACTTTGATGATTTCATTGAAGTCTCTTTTCTGATTTTTATATGACTGTTATCAGTTTATTTAAGTACTGGTAGATACATCTTTTTATGTTAAAGTGTTATAATATTTTTTATATCCTATAGGAAATATGACGTTGCAATTCAAAAATTAGTTATATTCTTTTATAACTCTTTGGAATATAAGAAAAACTTAGATTTTTAGCTGCTTTTTGTTGTATAATATAGGTAGGATATTTAAAAATTTAGATATTTTCGTGAAAGTATAATATCCTCATCTAATTTTTTTAGTTTTACGTTAGGTGTTTAGTACATCGTATATGGTATTTTATGATGTGCTACTTTCACAAAAACGAGTATGATCGCCTAGGTGGTCATACGGTTGTTAAAAAGAGAGGTATTTATGCAGCACATGCTACGCATGGGTATTGACGTGGGGTCTACAACAGTTAAAGTTGTACTATTGGACGAACACGATAATTATTTGTATAAGAAGTACGTACGCCATTATGCGAATATTTTTGGACACAGTATATACCTTTGCTTCAAGAGGCCTCAGCGGGCCATGAAGATGATCTCAGTTCACGTATGTATTACTGGTTCTGGTGGTATGGCGATGGCCGAAAAGGTGCGCATTCCATTCGTACAAGAGGTTATTGCTGAAACGCGAGCTGTAAAAGCGCTCTATCCAGAAACGGATGTTATCATCGAACTTGGTGGTGAGGATGCGAAGGTTACTTACTTAGGCCAAAACTGCAGAACACCGTATGAATGGTTCCTGTGCTGGTGGTACAGGTGCTTTTCATAGACCAAATGGCGACCTTATTGCAAAACTGATGCATCTGGTCTCAACCAATTGGCTATGAATTCTGATACAATTTACCCAATTGCGGCACGTTGTGGCGTGTTTGCAAAAACTGACGTTCAAGCCTTTGTTAAATCAAGGGCATCCCATGAAAAACATTGCTAAATCTGTATTCCAAGTTATTGTAAAACCAAACGATTGCAGGCCCTCGCATGCGGCCATAAAATCGAAGGTAATGTGGCATTCCTTGGCGGTCCGTTGACATTCCTGTCCGAATTGCGCCAATGTTTCTGTGACACATTAGAGCTGGAAGAATCTCAACGTATCATCCCTGAGAATGGTGAATTGTTCATCGCTTTAGGGGCGGCATTGATGAAAGATGAATGCCGTGAGATTACAGTTGGTCAATTGACAAAGGAAATCGGTGCTCTTATCGGTATTCCTATGGAAGCTACAGACCGTGTAGATCCACTATTTAAAATGAACAAGAATTAGAAGAATTCCGAGCTCGTCATGCTAAGGCGGTAACGCCAAAGGCGAATATTGAGGATGCTCAAGGTCCTTGTTACCTTGGTATCGATGCTGGTTCCACTACTTTAAAAGTAGTGCTCATCAACAGCAATAAGGAAATTATCTTCTCTCACTATGGTCCTAACCATGGTAAACCATTAGAAAAATCTCGTGAAATTATCGAGAAAATTTACACATTATTGCCTCAAAGGTGCATATATTGCACACTCTGGTGTAACTGGCTACGGCGAAGCCTTTCTTAAACGCGCCCTTGGCATCGATATCGGTGAAGTAGAAACGATGGCTCACTATCGTGCGGCCCGCTTCTTCTGCCCTGATGTATCCTTTATCTTGGATATCGGCGGTCAAGATATGAAATGTTGTAAGGTTCGCGATGGCTATATCGAAGATATCGTATTGAACGAAGCGTGCTCCTCTGGTTGCGGTTCCTTCATCGATACCTTCGCATCTGGCTTGCGCATTCCTATCGACCAATTCGCGAAGGAAGGTTTGTTGGCATCCTTGCCAATCGACTTAGGCTCTCGTTGTACCGTATTCATGAACTCTAAGGTTAAGCAGGCCCAAAAAGAAGGTGCTACGGTTCAAGATATCGCAGCAGGCCTTGCTTATTCTGTAATTAAAAATGCCCTTTACAAGGTTCTTAAGGTAAAAGACCCTAAAGAATTGGGCGATCATATCGTCGTACAAGGCGGTACATTCTACAATGAATCCGTTTTGTGCGCCTTCGAAAAATTGATGGGCGTAGAAGTAATTCGTCCTGACGTATCCGGCTTGATGGGCGCATACGGTATGGCTCTTCTTGCTGCTGAAACAGCTGAAGAGTTGCAAAAGGGTAATAGTACATTGTTAGATAGCGAAGGGCTTAATTCCTTACAAGTTGCTACGACAATGCGCAATTGCGGACTTTGCTCCAATAACTGTATGCTGACAATCAACGCATTCTCCGATGGTCGTACGTACGTAACGGGCAACCGTTGTGACCGCGGTGCGGGCGGTATGATTCAAGAGGAACGCAAAGCAGTTCCTAACTTGGTAGATGTAAAATTGCGCCGTTACTTCGACTATTATTTGAAGAAAAATATTCCAGAGTTCGAAGGTAAAATGCGCGTAGGTATTCCGCGCGTCCTCAACATGTATGAGGATTTCCCATTCTGGTTTACATTCTTCAACACCTTGGGCTATGAAGTTATCCTTTCAGAATATACGACAAAGGATCAATACAATAAGGCTATTGATACGATTCCATCCGATACGGCTTGTTATCCTGCAAAGGCCGTGCATGGTCATATTCGGGATTTGGCGAATGCACAGGTAGACTTTATTTGGTACCCTTGTGTGCAACATGGTCCTAAGGAATTTAGCCGCGACAACAACTACCATTGTCCAATGGTTATTTCCTATCCAGAATTAATCAAAAATAACATGCAAGATGTGCTAGGGGATACTCCATTCCATGCGCCATTCTTGCCGTTGGCTGATAAAAAAATCTCTTGTTCCTGCCCTTGTGAAAGCATTGGACTTCTTGGATCTCAAGAAGAAAGATATTGCTAACGCTGTTGAAAAAGCGTGGGAAGAGCAAGAAAATTGTAAAGCCTCTTACCGTGAAACGACGAAGAAAACTGTTTCTCGCCTTGTGGCAGAACAAATTCCAACCATCGTTTTAGCTGGTCGTCCATATCATTTAGACTCCGGTATTAACCACGGTATCCCAGAGCTTATTACATCCCTTGGTATGGCTGTTCTTACTGAAGATGGTGTAGCACCTCTCGGTAATGAAATCAAGCATCTACGTGTTGTAGACCAATGGTCTTATCATAGCCGTCTATACCGTGCTGCTGAATTTGTAAGTAGAACAGAAGGCTTCCAAATTGTAGAGCTTAACTCCTTTGGTTGTGGTCTCGATTCTATCGTAGCAGATCAGGTAAAAGATATTCTTTCAGCAAACCACAAAATCCATACCTTACTTAAAATTGATGAAGGTACAAATCTTGGGGCCGTTACGATTCGTCTCCGCTCCTTGCAATCTGTAATGGAACGTAGTTTGCGTCGTCATAATAACCCAGAGGCACCGGAAGAAGTGGTGGTAGAAGAATTACCAACTTACGATTACAATCGTGTGGTGTTCACTGAGGAGATGCGTAAGACCTATAAAATCTTGGTGCCACAAATGTCACCATTACATTTTAGCCTCTTAGAGCCAGTCCTCAAAAATGAAGGTTATGACTTTGAAATGTTGCCAGCACCTACGCGCGATGATATTGAAGTGGGCCTAAAATACATCAATAATGATGCATGTTATCCAGCAATCATCGTTGTAGGTCAGCTCATGGCGGCCTTACTGTCTGGTAAATATGACGTAGAAAAAACAGCAGTTATCATCTCTCAAACAGGTGGTGGCTGTCGTGCGACGAATTATATCGGTTACTTGCGTAAAGCATTGATTGACGCAGGTATGAAACAAGTACCAATCCTATCCCTCAATGCGAGCGATATGGAACGTCAACCAGGCTTTAAGTTGACTAAAGGCTTCTTACATCGCATGATCCAAGCCGTTGTATATGGTGATGCTATCATGCAATGCGTACTGGCTACACGTCCATACGAAAAGAACCCTGGCTCTACCGATGCATTATGTGATTACTGGCTTAAAAAGTTGCGTGAAAACATTACATCTGCCAGCCTTCGTCAGTACAATAAGTATATCAAAGAGATTATCCATGACTTTGATAACTTGCCAGTTAATAAAGACGTACAAAAACCTCGTGTTGGCGTCGTAGGGGAAATTTACGTTAAATTCCACCCAAGTGCTAACAACCATATCAATGAACTCATTGAAAAAGAAGGGGGCGAAGTCGTTACATCTGGCCTATTAGACTTCTTCCTGTATTGCGCAATGGACAGCACATACCGTGCAAAACACCTTGATGGTACATGGCTATCTGGTTTCTTCGGTACACTTGCGAGAGAAGCCCTTGAACTCTACCGCTTGCCATATGCTAAAGCCGTAGCGGCGTCTAAAAACTTTGATCCTCTACAACGTATGACAGAAGTAGCAAAAGAAGCAGCTCAATTCATCGGTCTTGGTAATCAATGTGGTGAAGGCTGGTTCCTAACAGGCGATATGATCGACCTCATTGAAAAAGGAGCCAAACAAATCGTATGCTTGCAACCATTCGGCTGCTTGCCAAACCACGTAACAGGTAAAGGCATGGTGAAAACACTATCTGCGGCCTACCCAGAAGTGCGCATCGCTGCCATCGACTACGATCCAGGCTCCAGTGCGGTAAACCAAGCGAATCGGTTGAAACTACTACTATCGACAATGTTTGAATAAGGGCTGTTCCGTTATATTTTTTATGGGGCCCAATTACAACTACATATCACTAGTATAGAAAAAACAAAGTCCTCTCTTGGCTCAGTACGGCGCTACGCTTCGTAAAATCGCTGCAGAGAGGACTTTGTTCTTTTCTATATACACCTGTTATGAAGACGTCCCATTGAAAATATAACCAGTGCAGATGGGGGAAGGGAAAAGTGTTATTACTTAATCCGTCATAAGGATGCTTACATTTTATAATAGGGCCCGAATATAACTACATAATACTAGTATAGAAAAATACAGCCCTCTTGGCTCAGTACGTCACTACGTTCCGTAAAATCGCTGCAGAGAGGGCTGTATTCTTTTCATGTGCGCTCATTATGAAGACGTCCCATTATAAAATGTAAATAATCCAACCTATTATATACCTAATAGCTCCATCGAGTTTTTTTATCTCATTATTCACAAAAAAATTCGCAATACACCTAACGGAGAGGGTGGGAAAAGGCTGTGTTCTTTTTCCCTACAATCAGTTGAGCTGGCGCTTTTCATTATTGTGCTTATGTATATTGGTGTGGATATAAAAAGAATAGTGCCAAGTTGATATTAGAATGTAGAATACATATGATTAAACATTTTGTTGATGCTGTTATGTCGTAATGGGACACCTTTATAAAAATGTTAATAAAAATAGCACCACCTTTTTCGCAGCGATTTTACGGAACGAAGTGACGTACTGAGCAAGAAGAAGGTGGTGCTATTTTTATACTTAAATTTATTCAATTGTACTGGGGCCCCATTACGACTTATTTTTCTCCCTACAATCAGTTGGACAGGTGCTTTCCGTTATTGTGCATAGTGTATTTGTAAAAAAAGAATTAATATATTTTAATTATAGTTCTGATAGTCCCTACAATGGGACATCTTCATAGCAAAAATTAATAAAAATAGAGGTACCTTTTTCGAAGCGATTTTACGGAACGTAGTGACGTACTGAGCAAGAAGAAGGTACCGCTGTTTTTATACTAAAATTTATTCTATTGTAGTGGGGCCCCATTGTCGGGCTCGACTACAAATGTTTAAAAAGAGATTATTCTTTCTCTACTAAACCATACAAGCACAATAAGGAAAGCACTGCACATACTAGCATTGTAATCCCCATTGGTATACCCGTATGTTCTCCACCAAGCCCAACGATTGGTGATACAATACCTGCCGCAAACATGCTTGCAAAGCCTAGTATAGCGGATGCGCTACCTGCCATTTTGCCGTATTTAGTCATCGCCATAGAGAAGGAGGCGGAACCGAATAGAGATACTGTACATGCAGTAAAGAATAAAATTGTTGTTACAGGAATAAGAGGCCATTCAAAAATCATGGCTACTAAGAATAGTAAAGAGCCGATTGTAAGTTGCCATAGACTGAATGTAAGTATTTGGCGAGATGTTACGACATTACTTACTCGTCCGCTAATAGCACTGGCTAAGATAATGCCGCAGCTATTGATACCAAAGAGGTAACTAAATTCCTGAGCTGAAAGTTGGAAAATATTTTGGTATACAAAGGATGAACCTGAGATATAGGCAAAGAAAGCGCCGAAAGCAAAGAATTGAATTAAAGATTGTCCTAGGAAACGTTTATCTTTGATCAGTGTAAAGTAGTTCTTTGTAGCAGTAGCAAGGCCGCCAGTAACGCGTTTTTCCTTTGGTAAGCTTTCACGGAAAAGAAGAGAACCTAGCAATAGAATAGCAGAGAATACGGCTAAGATGATAAAAATAACGCGCCATGTGGTGAAGAGAAGTAGTTGGCCACCTACTAACGGTGCAATTACAGGTGCGAGGCCATTGACCATCATGAGCAAAGCAAATAGTTTAGTTAGTTCTTGACCAGATGCAAAGTCTCGAGCGATAGCTTTAGATATAACTACGCCTACAGATCCGGTTAAGCCTTGTAGAAATCGACCTAGTAATAGTATTTCGATGCTAGGTGCATAGGCGCAAATAATACTAGAAATAACGCATAGTAAGTTACCTACAATAAGTGGCATTTTACGGCCCATTATGTCACTTATAGGGCCACCAAATAATTGACCTAAGGCAACGCCAAAGGTCATAACACCAATGGTCATTTGAATATTTGATGCTGTTGTATTTAATTCGCCAGGCATAATCGGTAATGCTGGCAAATAAAGGTCTGTTGCGAGCGGTGTGATTGCCGTTAATAGACCGAGAAAAACTACCATGATAAAGGAAACCTTGGCAGAACTTTCTTGTGTCATAGAAACCTCCTGTACTTAAAATAGGGAATAAAAAAGTCTGCGAATCGCACTTCGCAGACTGCATTTAATTGTACGCCGAATAGGCATGACTAAACCCCCAGTTAAACTGGGGGTCGGTAAAAAATTCTTAGAGAAAAGGAAAGAACCTCCTAGTGATAGAATGAAGTTGGTCTGGCAACCACAACATTTCAACATAGGAGGTTCAATGTCAATGAATGACGTAAAAAGCTTATCACATAGTAAATGGAGATGTAAATATCATATTGTTTTTGCTCCAAAGTATAGAAGACAAATAATTTATGGTCGGATAAAAAGCTGATGTAGGTAAAATATTACGAGATTTATGTAAGAGAAAAAATGTAGAGATAATAGAAGCGGAATGCTGTCCGGATCATATTCATATGCTAGTAACGATACCACCACATTTAAGTGTATCGAGTTTTATGGGATATTTAAAAAGTAAAAGTAGCCTCATGATATTCGATAAACACGCAAATTTAAAATATAAGTATGGAAATAGACATTTCTGGTGTAGAGGATATTATGTGGATACGGTAGGACGATATGAAGGAGCGATAAAAGAGTATATTCGCAATCAACTACAAGAGGATATAGCGCAAGATACATTAAACTTTAAAGAATACACCGACCCGTTTACGGGTGAGCCAGTAAAATAGGCAAAATAAAAGCCCCCGAGTAGGGGGCAGCCAGTGGTAATAGAGTGGTTGTCAGATCATTCAATGCCCTCTTTAGAGGGCCACCACTAGAGAAAGACCCTTATAGGGTCAGAGCAAACCACCCGTTCTACGGGTGGTTATGATTTTTATATTTAACAAGAAGTATTGTAACACGATTGATATATAAATTCTATAGATTTCTTTGTAAAAGTTTTTCTAATAATTAGAGTATAACCTAATAACGTGATTTACAAGAATTATAAAATTATATGATGAATTGTAAAATATATTGCGACAAATAAAAAGACTCATATTGAGATCTCGTGTAAAATGTAAATAACCACAAATACATGACACGGAGGTCTCTAATATGAGCTATATACATCTTACCATAGAAAAACGAAGTCAAATAGAAGTTTTACGAAAAGAAGGATACTCTGTTCGTAGAATTGCTAGCTTAATCGGGGTTCACCATTCTACTGTTGCAAGGGAATTAAATCGCGTTGAAGGTGAATATTCTGCGATTAAAGCACAACAGTTAGCAATTAGTAAGTCTGCTAATAAAGGTAGACCAACAAAGTTAACAGCTTAATTAGCGGCTTTAATTGAATCCAGGTTACAACAAACTTGGTCTCCAGAAGAAATAGTTGGTGCTGAGTTAGTTGGAGCTCTAAGCTTTAAGACAATATATTCTTGGATCCATCGTGGGTTTCTTGCTGTAACAGAAAAAGTACTTCGCCGGAAAGGCAAAAAGCCTGGTACACAAGAAAAACGTGGACGGTTCAATGTGAAAAAGACCATTAAGGACCGACCTCAAGAAGTTGAAAACCGGGAGACTTTTGGTCATTGGGAACTAGATACAATGGTGTCTTCCAGAGGTCAAAGTAAAGGTTGTTTAGCTACATTTGTTGAACGTAAAACTCGATTCTATATAGCAATAAAGATGGATGACCGATCTAAGGATTCTATGTTTTTAGCTATTAGTTCCCTATACAACACATTAACAAGTAAATTACTTAAAAACCTTTACCGTGGACCGTGGTAAAGAATTTGCGTGCTTTTGAACAGGTTGAAAACCGAGTTTGGGATACTGATGTATTTTGCTGACGCCTATGCAGCATGGCAACGTGGTTCTAATGAAAATAGTAATGGTTTACTTCGAGAGTTTTTCCTAAGAAACCGATTTAGCTAAAGTAACACTAGATAAACTAACAGAAGCACTAGTGCTGATTAATAATCGACCGAGAAAATGCCTTGGGTTTAAAACACCATTTGACATGTTTAAACATGAGATTAGAAAATTGATTTAATTTTTGTCGCATTACTTATTGCAATTCATCATATATTAAACTTTTTGTGTATGAAAACGTAGTTGCATAGAATTAGGCAAATCTCTATAGAATGTGATATCAAAACTTTGGGTTTGATACATCTGATTTTTATAGATTAAAATAAAGTCATAGATTAAATCTAAAAATATCAATGTAATTTATCGTATATAGGAGTTTAGTATGAACAAATTTGTAAAAAAACTTTAGTATTGGCAGCAGTAACTGTTGTTGGTACAGCAACATTCACATCTGTAGAGGCTATTAGCTCTGATGAGGCTGTGCAAAGCGCATTGGCTCGTGTTCCAGGTGCAACAATTGCAAATGTAACTGAGTTTAATCGTGACTATGATCATGGTCGTTTAGAATATGAAGGCGAAATTCATTACAATGGTTATGAATATGACTTTGAAAATCGATGCAGATACTGGTACTTTCACTAAATGGGAAGTAGAACGTAAACATTACTAAGATTTGAAAAGTAAATCATAAAAGAACAGCTCATTTCGGAGCTGTTCTTTTTGTTTACCTTATTAGCAATATCTTAGAAGAAGATAGCATGGATTTGGTGGATAAAAATGTTGACCGAAGAAGGAGATGCAACCATGCATTACGATGAATACGATGAAGTATTTGAATGCAGTGTTCATAATAACGCTTGCTTCGATTTCATGCTCTAATTTATGAGCTTCATCAGCACTAACTTCTTTGTGGTTTTTCGAGGTATGCTTTCAAAGCAGGACCCATGGCACCAATAGAAATCGCGATGGATTGTGGAGACAACATTTTACCGATACCAGCTGC
>BNJU01001033.1_pt1 | contig 39203 bp, 40 predicted proteins | sample 8539281 | NCBI WGS metagenome assembly BNJU01 (sample SAMD00202456, study PRJDB9452) | human saliva metagenome | isolation source: human saliva | place: Japan
GCAAAATGCAGCTTGTTGACTGGGTAGTGTTGCTGCTGTGGACGGCGCTGTGCCTTGGTCTTACAACGCTGTAGTGATCTTGCATTGCAGGTACTGCCTTGCATTGCTGTAGCGGTCTTGCATCCAGCAGCTACAATACGTGCGTCAACTTTGAGCCTACGATACAATCACTCTAGTGGGCACAAGTCATTTCAGGGAGCTTCATGAACTCAGAAACATCACAGAATATTGCATCAAATTGCAGTTTTGATGCATGCGAGGAGGCTTCGGCTGAGCCTTCAGCTCCTGAGACTCTCGCTGAAGCTCCTTCTGAGCCTGAAGCTACACTTGTTATCCAGCTAGGTTATCGCGGCGCTGCATTCTGCGGCTTTGCCGAGCAGCCCACCCAGCGCACCGTGGCAGGCGACCTTCGCCGCGCACTTCAGACCGTTTTGCGCAGAGAGGTTGAGCTCACCTGCGCAGGCAGAACCGACGCCGGCGTGCACGCCCAGGCCCAGTACGTAAGCCTTCCTGTGTACGGCGCTGAGCTGGCGCTGTCTGGCGAGAAACTCGTCCGCTCGCTTACCGCTCTGACCGATGATGACATCTCTATCCGACAACTCTTCCGTGCTCCACAGGGTTTCTCGGCACGCTTTGATGCCCAGGCTCGCTCGTATCGCTATCGCATTTGTGCAGGTAGCGCTCGTCCCGTGCTGGGCTGGGACCACGTGTGGTGGTACAACGGTCACTTGGACGCAGAGCTTATGGACAAGGCGGCGCAGGCGCTGGTGGGGGAGCACGATTTCAAGAGCTTCTGCAAGGCAATTTCTGCCGAGGGTAAGCCAACGCATCGTTTTGTGGAACGCCTTACCGTTGAAGAAATTGAAGAAGCTGGCGAGAAGCTCATTGCAGTTGATATTACGGGCAACGCCTTCTTGCATAACATGGTGCGCACGATTGTGGGCACGCTGGTTGAGATTGGCCGAGGTCACAGGCCTGTTGAGTGGATCGACGAGGTTCTAGCTGCCCAGAATAGAATTGCCGCTGGTAGTTGTGCGCCTGCTCAGGGCCTCACGTTTGTGAGTGTTCGCTATCCAGAGGGCGTTTTGCAACCCTGGTAGCGCTTTCGGTTCCTTGATTGCGTCGTAGTTTCTGTGTGCCAATCCAGCTTCATCGGTCTTCTCGCGCCGTTTACGAAGTCTTTTCTACCACTTGTATTGTGTGCGGTGGTTTCCCTCGCAAAGTAATAGCATCATAGAAGAGAGCGTCTTTTTAGGAGCTCTTGCAGAACTGATGCACCGTGAGGCAGGGAGCCAGTATGTTTAGGAAAAGAGAAAGATTTGAGCGCAGCGATGTTCCGCGTGAGAATCCCTATACCAACGTGATTGGCCTTGCTGTTGTTGCCATTGTTGCTGTTCTTGTAGGCATTGTTGTTGTAACTCTTTGGGATCGCGCGCAGCTTGAGTCTCACTTGGGAGATCATGGGCTTAACAAGGCTGTAAAGAGCCAAAGTGTTTCAGGCAATCCGGATGGCACTACACAATCTGATGATGACTTTCTTACCTATGCCGTTATCAGCACAAATTCGCTTAAGGCAGGGGAGTCGACGCTTCAGTCTGTACAGCTTTTGGTCATTGATCGCACGCAGGGAACCGGCCATATAGTGTCTATTCCTACTGATGTGTATGCAGAAGTAGACTCAAACGCTAAAACACTGGCAGATATTTACAAAGATGACGGTCAGAGCGCTTTTGTTAGCGCACTTGCTTCTGTCACCAACATCAAGATTACGCACGTTATCATTGCCACAGATGATGTGTGGGAGAAAATCTCGGCACTTTCTGGTTCGGGCGCTCGTTCACTGGTAAGCAATGCTTCTAGTTTGTTGTCTTCAATGATTACCGATATGAAGCCCAATCAGCTTCTTGAGCTTGTAGAGATTGTGCAGCCAATTGGCGTGTCTAATCTTGAGCATGATGAAGCTCCTGTTGTTGAAGGTTCAAGTGGCACTACCGTTGACCCTACGGCCTTAGGAAAGCTTGTTGGTATGCTCGTATAGACGGTATGGGCGTTGTGTGTAGCGCCGCTCCTACAAAACAGGTCAGATGTCCACATAACAGCAGTTAAACACGATATGTGGAGAGATTTTGATAGAATAAAAATGTCTTTTTAATTCACTTTTTATGGGTAAACTGGTATCTAAAATTTAGAACCAGTTTGGGGGATGTGGAATGCACGAGCGCTCATACAATCCACATATGATTTCGGTTCTCATGGCCGCTGATAATGATGCTGATGCTATTAGAACGGTAATTAGGCAGCTTCAAGAGCAGACATACCCTCATTGGGAGCTCATTGTTGTTGACAATAGCTCCGATCCCCAGATTGCTCGCATGTTAGATAACCTTGCCAATCAAGAGCCTCGTTTAGATGTCTTGTGCCAATCGGGCATTAGCCATTTTGTTGCGCTCGAGATTGCTCAGGGTCGTGCTCGCGGAGCCTATACGCTTACCACTGAGCCTTCTTATAGGTTTAACTCCCACCTTTTACAGGAGCTTTATTCTGCAGCTACCGCTTTGGGTCCTGTTGGTTCACCTAAAGCGGCTGATATTGTTATTGCGCATATGAAAACTGCCAATTCACCCATGGAATGCAAAAAAGCTTTTGGTGCAAAAGCTTCTTCATTGTTGCAGGTATTTGAGGAGTCGCAGCTTCCTTATTTGACGTCCATGAGCGGAAAGCTGTGTTCAACGCGTATTCTGACCGAGATTAAGCATGAGCCAGAGACTGATGGCGAGTGCAATTTTGTTGGCTACTGTTTTGAGATTGCAAAACATGTTACGTACGCCCCAGAAGCAATTTTTGTTGATGTACCAGCAAAATCTTCCAAGGAAGAAGAAACCATTGCAGCTTCTATGGACAAGCTTACTCAGGAGCGTCAGGCGCTCATGGCTCTTGCCAAGCATCTTGGCTTTGCAAACTCCAAAAAAGTTCAAAAGTTGATTAGTCGCTACCTGATCAGCAAACTTCTTATGAATATGTATCCTGTATTCAACGAAGAATCCCAGCTCAGCCATGAAGAAAAAGAAAACTTTATTGTCAAGATTCTTTCTAATCCTGTAGCGCACCTTATTGTCACTGAAGCAACTTCTCCGCGACTGGTAGCTCATGCCTTGCTTGGTGCTATTTTGTCTACTACAACACGAGCTCGTTATGCCTATGTACGTAGAGCCGTATGGTATGCACGTTTTATGCGCATTCCACTTGTATAAGCTGCAGCGACACATAAGCAGCATCAAAAATTGAGCGTGCGATTCTAGAGTAGCCTGGCGATTTGTGTTTAGAGCCAGTCTTTAGGGCCAGTCTTAACGCCTGTCCATGAGCGCTTTAAACGTCTGTGCTATGCCGTCATTTGACACGGAAAAATCCCTCTTTGGCTAGATATGCATAGCGTGCAAACTTGTTATCTTTTGGCAGAGCAATACCTCTCACCTGCGCAAAGAAAGCTTTTCCAGAGCCTGAGATTGCTGGGTTTTCAAACACGCGCTTTGCGTCCATGCGCTCAAAGCTCTTGGCGAGAAGATCGTGCACTTCTGAGTCAGTCTCACCTGCAGCATCATGTTCTTCTCGCCAGGTAAGCGCGTCTTTTGTAAGCAGCGCGTAGTTGATGCCGCGTAGCGTGAGCGCGTTGAGCACCACGTCTGAGGTAATGTTGCGTGCGTCCACAACATCCATCATGTCGTTCCAGCGCTCAAGCGGAATTTTAGGCTGACGCTGCGCAAAGGTAGCGGCTTCTGCATAGCCATTCTCGCGATAGTTGTAGAGCGCAGAGTCTGTGTACACTATGCGAGCTCCGCAGCAATGCGAGGCAATGAGGAAGGGGTTGTCCACCCAGCCTGCACCGGGGACTTCTTTGAAATTGATGTGGTTCTGGGTCAAGAATTCCTTGCGATAGAGCGCCGTCCAAATGGCGGGATGATGCAATAGAAGCTGTGCCATCTGATCAATTGAACAAGGTTGCTGCTTGGGTTTGACGCGGCCCTTATATGCGCAGGGAACTCTGTACTCGGCAGCGCCGGTAGCAGCTTTAAACTGCGACTTTGCTCCCGCACGGCCATTTTTCTGATTGCCAAATACGCGCCAATAGGCAGAGCGGGCAATATCTACCTGGCTTTCTCCACCGTTTGCTTGGATAAGATCAACAAGCTCTTGAACCATGCTTGGCTCAAGGTAATCGTCAGGCTCTACAATACCCACCCATGAGCCGTGAGCTGCGGCAATGCCACGATTACACGTTGCTCCGTAACCCTCATTTTCTTTGTCGATGATGATTATGCGACCATCACGGGCAGCGTATGCTTCCAAAAGAGCCAAAGACGAGTCAGTTGAGCCATCGTTTAGGCAGATAATCTCCAGGTTTGTGTAGCTCTGTGATTGAATACTTGCCAGGCATTGCTCCAGATAGTCTGCAACGTTGTATATGGGCACAACAAGAGAAACCAAAGGTTGGTGGTTTTGAGCGTGACTCATCTAAACTCCTTTTGATTGCTGCTTTATACTATATAGGCATCAACTCACTCACGAAGTCACATTTTGAGGAAATATGAAGCGCACCGCCCTTGTCATAGTCACCTTTAAACGCCAGGAACTGCTTTCCAACCTGCTCAATTCCATTACGCAGCTCACGCAGGCTCCATGGCGCATCATTGTTGTGGACAACGAAAACTCTTCTGTGACAGCCTCGCTTGTGTCGGAGTTTCGGAGACGGTCAAAACCACGTGGGGAGAAACCACTGATGACCCCGACGCTCACGGTGGCACTAATCGCGTGTGTTACGTCCCTATGGAGCAAAACACTGGAGGCTCCGGCGGCTTCTCTGAGGGTGTGCGCGTAGGTTATGAGCTGGGCGCCGAGTGGTTCTGGGTTATGGACGATGACGTAGCTGTGCTGCCTGATGGTCTTGATAAGCTTGACGCATGGTCAGATAAGGCTGAGGTTATCCAAGGTCAGCGCTACGACTTTGATGGTGGTCCTTTCTTCTGGCAGTATCGCTTTAGCACCGCCCTGGGCATCTACAATCCGCTGGCAAAGGCTGGCTTTGACGGTGTGCCTTATCGCGAGTGCAATGTGATGTGCTTTGAGGGCGCCTGCTTTAAGCGCTCTGTAGTGCAGAAGATTGGTCTACCTGACGCACGCTTCTTTATCTATTGGGATGACGCCTTATATGGCTATTTGGCCAGTAAGGTAACGCAGCCTATTTTGATTCCAGACTTTGTTCTTTCAAGATGTCGAGAAGTTCCTGGTCAGAGTATTGGTTCTGTGCGTCAGCTTAATTCAACCTCTGATATGACGCGCTATTACATCACACGTAACCGCGGCTATATTGCCCGTTACTTCCAGGTTCACGGTGATTACAACCCTGTGCTCTTTGGTGTTGGTACCGCTCTGACCTTTGCAAAAGAGATTATTCGACTCATTTTGGTAGACAGAGCGCACTTCTCGTCGGGTCTTTCTCGCCTTATAAAGGGCTGGAAGGATGCACGCCTTATCTATAAAGACGCAACCTGGCGTCCACAGCCTCCACTAGACTAGCCATCAAAGCTGACATTTTGTGTCGGCTTTTTTAGTCCCCAAACGCCCAACAAAAGTGAGTACTGAGGGGTGAATTGTGGCGCATTTGTGAAAGGCGACGAATGCCTACTTACAAAAAATCGAATTATTTTATGACCATTAATAAATTTTGTAATTAGCGAAGTTTCTAGCTAATTTTCTACCTGCAGAGATATTGGTTACCGCAACGTGTCAATACATAATTTTGTATTCGTGTGGAAATTTCACAATATATTGTTATAGTTCTCGAACTCAAACACTATAAGTTGTGGCATAGTAGTTTTCATCACACAAGCGGGTTCCCAACTACTTCGCTTAGGCAAAAGCTTAGGAACCGCAGTGATAATCCAATTAAACACGCATGAAAGCGTTGCTTTCACCAACGTTTGTTCAAGGAGTTTGCACATGAAGATTATCAAGCGCAATGGCTCAGAGGTCACCTTCGAGGTTGAGAAGATTGTTAACGCAATTGCTAAGGCTAACGCAGAGGTCCCTGAGGATCAGCGCCTGACTGAGCGTGAGATTCAGTTTGCTTCTCTCAACGTTACCGATGAGTGCGAGAAGGCTGGACACACCGTCACCGTCGAGGAGGTCCAGGACCTTGTCGAGGATCAGCTCATGGCTCTTGACCGCTTTGAGGTTGCTCGTAAGTACATCATTTACCGTTACCTCCAGAACCAGAAGCGTCACAAGAACACCACCGATGACAAGATTCTGTCTCTGATTGAGTGCAACAACGAGGAAGTCAAGCAGGAGAACTCCAACAAGAACCCTACCGTTGTTTCCGTTCAGCGTGACTACATGGCCGGTGAGGTTTCTAAGGACCTCGTTCAGCGTGAGCTCCTTCCAGAGGACATTGTTGCTGCTCACAACGAGGGTCTCATCCACTTCCACGATTCCGATTACTTTGCACAGCACATGCACAACTGCGACCTCATCAACCTTGATGACATGCTGCAGAACGGCACTGTTATCTCCGGTACTCTGATTGAGCGTCCACACAGCTTCTCTACGGCATGCAACATTGCAACTCAGATCATTGCTCAGGTAGCATCCTGCCAGTACGGCGGTCAGTCCATCTCTCTGGCACACCTTGCTCCTTTTGTTGATGTTTCTCGTAAGAAGATCCGCAAGACTGTCATGGAGGAGATGAACTCCGTCGGTGTTGAGCTCTCTGCTGAGCAGCTCAACGAGATGGTTGAGAAGCGCCTTCGTGACGAGGTTTCTCGTGGCGTTCAGACCATTCAGTACCAGGTTGTCACCCTCATGACCACCAATGGTCAGGCACCTTTCATTACCGTCTTCATGTACCTCAACGAGGCAAAGAATGAGCAGGAGAAGCAGGACCTTGCACTCATCATTGAGGAGATGCTCCGTCAGCGTTACCAGGGCGTAAAGAACGAGGAGGGTGTCTGGATTACTCCTGCATTCCCTAAGCTCATCTACGTTCTTGAAGAGGACAACGTTTACGAGGATTCCAAGTACTACTACCTCACTCAGATGGCTGCAAAGTGCACCGCTCGCCGTCTTGTTCCTGACTACATCTCTGAGAAGAAGATGAAGGAGTACAAGCTTTCTAAGGGCGAGAAGGAAGGCGAGGGCGATACCTTCACTTGCATGGGCTGCCGTTCCTTCCTGACTCCAGACCGTTCTGGTAATGGCTTCAACAACGTTGCTCGCGCTAAGAACTATGAGCCAAACAAGCCTAAGTATTACGGCCGCTTCAACCAGGGTGTTGTAACCATCAACCTTCCTGACGTTGCTCTTTCTGCTGGTCGCGATATGGACAAGTTCTGGAAGATCTTTGATGAGCGTCTTGAGCTTTTGCCACCGCGCACTTCGTGCTCGTCACGATCGCCTGAAGGGCACCCCTGTCCGATGCTGCTCCAATCCTTTGGCAGTACGGCGCACTTGCTCGCCTGGACAAGGGTGAGGTTATCGATCCTTTGCTTTACGGCGGATATTCCACTATCTCCCTTGGTTATGCAGGCCTATACGAGTGCGTTAAGGCTATGACTGGTCACAGCCACACTGACAAAGAGGCGACTCCATTTGCACTCCAGGTTATGCAGCACATGAACGATAAGTGCACCGAGTGGAAGGAAGCAGAGGATATCGATTACTCCCTCTACGGAACTCCTCTTGAGTCCACTACCTACAAGTTTGCTAAGGCACTTCAGCGTCGCTTTGGTGTTATCCCAGGCATCACCGATAAGGGCTACATCACCAACAGCTACCACGTCCACGTTGCAGAAGAGATTGACGCATTCCAGAAGCTCCAGTTTGAGTCTGAGTTCCAGCGTCTTTCCCCAGGTGGAGCAATCTCTTACGTTGAGGTTCCTAACATGCAGGACAATATCGAGGCTGTTCTCAGCGTCATGCAGTTCATCTATGACCACATCATGTATGCAGAGCTCAACACCAAGTCTGACTTCTGCCAGGAGTGCGGTTATGACGGTGAGATTCATATTGTCGAGGAGGACGGCAAGCTGGTTTGGGAGTGCCCACACTGCGGCAACCGTGACCAGACCAAGATGAATGTTGCTCGTCGTACCTGCGGCTACATTGGTACCCAGTTCTGGAACCAGGGCCGTACCCAGGAGATCAAGGACCGCGTCCTTCACCTCTAAGATTTATGTACTAGACAAACGAGCAGAAGAGCGCCTTGGCCCTTCTGCTCGTTTTTATTATCTCTATCAGGTAACATCCACAATATGTGGAAGTTACCCATCAAAGGTTATGTATGAACTATTCAAATATTAAGTTTTCAGATATTGCAAATGGTGTTGGCGTAAGAACAACTCTGTTTGTTTCAGGCTGCCGTCTGCACTGTGAAGGCTGCTTTAATTACGAGGCGTGGGACTTCAAGAGCGGCGGAGAGTTTACTCCAGAAGTTGAGCAAGAGATTATTGACTCTCTTGCACCTGTCTATATCAACGGTCTTTCCATCCTTGGTGGAGAGCCTTTTGAGCCGGAAAACCAAGAAGGTCTTGTTGAGTTTGTCGAGAAGGTCAGAGCTACCTACCCACAAAAGAGCATTTGGATGTATTCGGGTCACACTTGGGATCAGCTGACCGAGGGAAAGTGGCACACAGAGTACACTGACCGCATTCTGTCTTGTATTGATGTACTGGTGGACGGTCCATGGGTTCAGAGCCTCCACGATATTACTTTGCGTTTTAGAGGCTCTTCCAACCAGCGTCTTATTGATGTTCCTAAAACGCTTACTTCAGGAGAGATTACACTTTGGTCCGATGGACCTATGCTGAGCTCTCGTGAGATGTAAGAGCTCCAAAACGCAAAAAAGCCCGCGTATGCAGGCTTTTTGTTTAGGGTCGTGTTGTATAGAGAGCTTTAGTTTTCTGAAGGAGTTTGGGACTCTGCGGGTTTCTCGCCAAGCTCACTGATAAAGATTGCAACAAAGATAACAATGAAGCCCAGGAAAATTGTAGGGGTAATAACTTCGGCAAGGAAGATAACGCCAAAAACTGCTGCAAAAATACTGTCCAGAGAAATAATTAGTGAGGCCTGAACAGGAGCAACTGACTTCTGTGCGCGGTTCTGCAAAACACCAGTCAGTGCGGTTGCAATAAGAGTGATGTAGGCGAGAGCAACCCAGGCATTTGTGGGACAATACCGCAAAATTGGGAACCGTTTCAAAGCAAAGCGCGTAGGCAAGGCAGGGAAGGGCACTCACGCCAAGCTGCACCACCGTAAGCGTGATGATGTCGTATTTGTGAGCAAGCTCGGCAATAAGCACAAAATCAAAGGCAAAAATAATAGCTGAAAGCAATGTCATCTGCTCGCCCAAGCCAAACGAGAACGAAAAATCAGTGCCCAGTGAGATAAGACCAATGCCAGCTACGCATAAAAAGGCTGCAAAAATACTGGTTCCATGAGGTTTTTTCTTTGCGATAAGCCAGTTTACAAACGGAATCATCGCGCAATAAATTGATGCAATAAAAGCGGCTTTACCTGCAGTGGTATAAGCAAGAGCTCCATTTTGGAAAAGATATCCTAAACCGTTAAGAACGCCTAAAAGCACGCCGTATTTGATATGTGTGGCATCCAAGTGTTCTTTAAGGTTTTTTCTAAAGATGATGGCAACAATACCTACAGCAAAGACAAAACGTAAGGTCATAAGCCAAGCTGCCGAGATGTAACTAATTGCATCTTTGATAACGACAAAAGATCCGCCCCAGATAAGTGCGCAGACAAGAAGAGCAAACTTCCATACAAGCGTAGAAGAAGTATCTAGTGTGAGTCTGGAAGAGTTTCTAGTAGAAAGATCTGATAATGCCACGCGCTATCCATTCCCGTCGAAGATAAAAGTTAAGGTATAGGTAGTGTTCTGAGAAAATCAAACGCGTGCAAGTATACGTGATTTTGCACTTGGAACGCCCCACAAGCAGCATAAAAATGAGATTAGAAGTATACTCACATCTGCAAGAAAAATAAGTGTGTGCGATTGTTTTATGCAAGAAGATATTTCAAGGAGACTTGTATGTCCAACTACGTTTTGACCTGTTGTTCTACGGCCGATGTAAGTGAGAAGTACCTTCAGTCACGAGATGTGAAATACGTATATTTCAACTACGAACTTGATGGTGTTCAGTGCAAGGATGACTTTGGTCGCACTAATGCACCAGCTGATCTCTTTAAAAAGATGCTTGCAGGTGCTGAGTGCCGCACTTCACAGGTATCAATTGGTGAGTACATGGCCTTCTGGCGTCCTTTCCTGGAAGAGGGCAAAGATGTTCTTCATGTTTCGTTGAGTTCGGGCGTTTCTGGAACATACGAGTCTGCTTGCCAGGCAAAGGTAGAGATTGAGCAGGAGTTCCCTGACAGAAAGATTGAGGTTGTTGACTCTCTGCAGGCATCTTCTGGTTATGGTCTCTTGGTAGATGGTCTTGCCGATAAACGCGATGAAGGCCTGTCTTTTGACGAGGCAGTTGCATGGGCTAAAGAAGCACGTCATCGTGTGTATGGCTGGTTCTTCTCTACAGATTTGACCTTCTTTGTTCGCGGCGGTCGCATTTCTAAGACAGCTGGCCTGCTTGGTGGCATGCTTAACATTTGTCCTGTTATGGATATTGAGGCTGATGGCTCTTTAGCTGTTAAAGAGAAGGCTCGTGGTAAGAAGAAAGCTATTGCTCGCGTTGTTGAGATTATGACTCAGACTGCTGAGCAGGGAAATGCTTATGCGCGTAAGGTGTTTATCTCTAACTCCGAGTGCGTTTCTGATGCCCAGGCTGTTAAAGAGCTTATTAAAGAAACTTCCTCAGACAGGCGATATCAACATCTTTACTATTGGTGCAACAATTGGCGTTCATACTGGTCCTGGAACTGTTGCAACGTTCTGGTGGGGAGAAGAGCCTCGCGCTTAAGATGTTGCTCGAGTAGGTAAGAAAGGGCTTTAGTCATGGTTAATTTTGAGTACGTTGTACCTACTCAGGTGGTTTTTGGAAAAGATACTCAACTTCGTGCGGCAGAGCTTGTCTCTGCTCACGGAGGCAGCAAGGTGCTGGTGCATTTTGGTGGCAATCATGTGGTAAAGAGCGGATTGCTTGACCAGATTCACCAGCTTTTAAGCGATGCTGGAATTACGTATGTTGATTGTGGTGGAGTTGTTCCTAACCCTCGTTTAGAGCTTGCAGAAGAAGCTGTAGAGCTGGGTAAACGCGAGGGTGTTGACTTCATTTTGGCTATCGGCGGCGGGTCTGTCATGGATTCCGCTAAGGCGATTGCATACGGCCTGGCCAATGACATTTCTCTTGAAGACCTCTATTTGCATAAGGTCAGTGTTTCAAAGGCAGTTCCTCTTGGCGTCATTTCTACTATCGCAGGAACTGGCTCTGAGACCTCAGATTCTTCTGTCATGAACATTACGCTGGCTGATGGTCGCGTGCTTAAACGTTCTTATCACCATCAGTGCGGTCGTCCTTGCTTTGCCATCATGAATCCAGAGCTCACTTACTCTGTGAGCGCTTATCAGACAGCATCAACGGGCGCAGATATCATGATGCACACTATGGAGCGCTACTTTACGCTCGAGAAGGACGTGGCACTCACCGACGAGCTTGCCGAGGGACTCCTGCGTACCGTAAAAGAAGCTGTTCTGGTTGCTGTCAAAGAGCCAGAGAACTACGCTGCACGAGCAGATTTGCTCTGGGCCTCGTCGCTTTCTCACTGCGGACTTACCGGCACTGGTCGCGTAAGCGATTTTGCCTCTCATGCAATTGAGCATGAGCTCAGCGCAAAGTATGACGTAGCTCATGGTGCTGGACTCACGGCTATTTGGGCAAGTTGGGCCCGCTACGTTATGGTCCAAGATCCAGAGCGCTTTGCGCAGTTTGCCGTTAATGTTTTTGGAGTTCAAAACAACTTCCATAATCCTGCTGTTACAGGCCTTGCAGGAATTGAGGCGTGGAATCAGTGGTGTCATGCAATTGGTATGCCAACCTCCCTTGCTGAGCTTGGAGTTGCCCCTTCTGAAGAGGATATTCTTCAGATGGCTGAGGGCACTATTGACGCTCGCGGTGGAGACCATGCAGGCAACTTTATGCAACTTAAAACAGCAGATGTTCAGCAGATTCTGAGGATGGCTCTAAAGTAAAGTTTCTCAAGGCAAATTTTGTTTCATTGCGGGTATTATTACTACATACGAAGTTACTGAGCCACAAAGCTCAAACATACGGAAGGAAGATTCATGAGCGGTTTTGTTAAGGCAGACAATGTTTTTGTAAACCAGAACGCAGCGAGCCGTAATGATGTCCTGCGTTTTATTGCCGATAAGGCTCAGGAGGCTGGCGTAACTGATAATGCAGACGCTGTTTATAATGCCTTCCTAGCTCGCGAGGAAATGGGTGAGACCGGCATGACTGACGGTTTTGCAGTTCCACACGCAAAAGATGCTGCTATCAAGGACGCAGCTGTCTTTGTCTTCAAGAACAGCACTCCTCTTGAGTGGCCTTCTTTTGACGAGAAGCCCGTTGATGTTGCTATTGCACTGCTTGTTCCAGATGGAGAGGCTGGCACCACTCACATCAAGCTTCTTTCTAAGACCGCTGTTCTTCTGATGAGAGATGAGTTTAAGTCTCTGCTTCGTGGCTCTAATGATCAGGAAGTTATTGCTCAGGCTATTAACGAGGGCATTAGCGAGGAGTAGGGTTTCTCGCCAGGTCATAGGGGGCTTGACGGATACTTTCTATAACAATTTAACTGGGTAAAATTTTGGACACTCAAGCACAAACTTGAGTGTCCTTTTTTGAGTAAAAAGGCGTACACTTGTACTAGTTTTAGTCGAGAAGGGAGCCAGATGTTTACACCATGTACTAACAAGCGCGTTGCTGTCTTTTTTGCTGATGGTTGTGAAGAGATCGAGGGACTGAGCGTTGTTGACGTCCTGTATCGTGCAGGTATTCCCTGTGACAAAGTGTCTATCTCTGAGTCTTTGAGCGTGACTTCTTCTCATCAGGTTACTTTTTTAACAGACAAGCTGCTCAGTCAGGTCTCGTTTGATGATTACAGCATGTTGGTGCTTCCTGGTGGTCTTCCCGGAACCACTAATCTTGAGGCTTGTGAGCCACTTATGCAGGCAGTTGATGCGTTTGCCGCAGACGGTCGTGTGCTTGCTGCAATTTGTGCTGCTCCTTCAATTTATGCAAAGCGTGGATTACTTACGGGTAAGAAGGCCACTTCCAACCCAGGTTTCCAGCATTTTCTCTCAGAGAATGGCGCCAATCTTTCGCAAGATGCGGTTTGTGTTGATGGCTCTTTCATTACCAGCCAAGGTGCAGGAACCGCTCTTAAGTTTGGCCTAGAGGTTGTCCGTTATCTTGTAGGTAATGACGTGGCAGAAAAAGTTTCTCAAGGTATTGTACTTATCTAAGCCATGACACTTTCTCAAAAACAGTACCTGGTTATTGATTTAAAGAGTTTTTACGCATCAGTTGAGTGCGTTGAGCGAGGCCTTGATCCCATGAAGGCTAAGCTTGTTGTGGCTGATCTTACCAGGACAGAAAGACAATCTGTTTGGCTGTTTCACCCGCTCTTCGTGCGCTGGGTGTTCCTGGACGTTGCCGTGTTTTTGAGATTCCCAAAAACCTTACCTATGAGGTAGCTCCTCCTCGCATGGCTCTGTATGTGGAGCGATCCGCAGACGTTTATTCGGTATATCTCAAATACATTGCACCAGAAGACATCCACGTTTACTCCATTGACGAGGCATTTATTGATGTAACACCGTACCTATCGCTTTACGGATGCACAGCAAGAGAGTTGGGAGAGAAAATCCGTGCAGATGTAGCAAAAACTACCGGCATTCCTGCTACTTGTGGTTTGGGTCCAAATTTGTATCTGGCAAAAATTGCGCTTGATATTACGGCAAAGCACAGCCCAAATTTCTTTGGTGAGCTTGATGAAGAGTCGTACAAACTTAAGCTTTGGAACCATAAACCTTTGACTGATTTTTGGCATATTGGTGCAGGTATTCAAAAGCGTCTTGCGGCAATGAATATTCACACCATGGGGCAGCTTGCCATGGCTCCTACAGAACCTCTGTATAAAGAATTTGGCGTTGATGCAGAAATTCTTATTGATCATGCGTGGGGCATTGAACCAACTACCATTGCAGATATTAAGTCCTATAAATCTCAAAGTCATTCTGTCTCAACGGCACAGGTCTTTGATTACAACAGAGATACAGAGGGCGCGCGTCTTATCTTTAAAGAGATGGTTGAGGCGTTGTCTTTAGAGCTTGTAACACAAAAGCTCGTTTGCTCTTCTATTGGCATCTATATTGGCTACTCGGCAACAGAGAGCCAGATGGAAGAGCTGAGGCAGACGGGGGATTATAGGAGCTGGAGAAGACATATTCCCTCCAGCAGTGGCACTAGGAAGCTCTCTTATCCTACTAACTCTAGAGATGAGCTTATGGCAGAGGTTTTGTCTTTCTTTGACGAGCGCGTAATACCTTCAGAAAGTGTGCACCGCGTGGGTCTTACCTTCGGAAACACTCAAGAAGAAACGGGCTCAGGTATTCAGACTTCTCTTTTCCAGGACAACACTGTTTTAGAAAGAGAACGCCAGCGTCAAGATACTATCAATGCCATAAAGAAAAAGTTTGGTAAGAATTCTTTGCTCAAAGCTATGGACTTGCTCCCCGAAGCAACTGCACGACAGAGAAACGCTCAGATTGGAGGACATCGTAGTGGAGAAGAAACCAATGAGGCCTAAACAGGGTTTCTCGCCAGCAGAAGCTAGTGCAAAAGAGGATGCGTTTGCAGCGCAGATGCACTACGGACACCCTCGCATGTCGCGAGCAAACAGGGCAAAAATATTTATGCCTTTTGATGCTCTGAAAGGTTTACGAGAAGCCTTGGCAGAAAGAGAACAAGAAGCTCAAGACCATATAAAAGACTTTCATGACTTACCACACTGGTCATAGGTTTATACGATAAAATAGACAGGTCGTATAAAGAAATCGAGGAGGTTTCATGAACCCCAAAGCAAAGATTGCCATTCCAGCAATTGTGGCTCTCATTTTTATTGTCATTGATTTTGTTGCACCAGTTCAGTATCTCAGCTATTTCCACACGGTATTTAACTTTGCAACTCGTCAGACAAGCCCTATCTCTCTGATACTTGCACGTATTACCTACATTATTTTCCTGTGCTACCTTTTTGCTGCGGTTTCAGGTCTTTTGAGGGGCTTCCGTCCTCGTCTTAGGTGGGGTCTCTCCATTCTCTCTGTAGTTGGTTTAACTTCCGCACTTACCGAGCTCTCTGTGATGATTTCTATCAGCCAGGCGGTAAACTTCACTACCCTTATTCTTAACATCATGATTGTGGGCTTCTTGTTCCTCACAGCTCTTCTTGCACTTCTCATTTGGGTTCGTGCTAAGAAAGAGTTTGACCAGCGTCAGGCTGATCTTGAGGAGGAAGAGGTTGTTGTTTCTCCAATGCCTCTTGCTACCGAGGGCGCAGAGGTTGCTCCTGTAGTTCCTGTAACTGCAGAGGCTGCAGCAACACCTGAGGCACCAGCAACTCCAGCAGCACCTGAGGCTCCTGCAGCACCAGAGGCTCCACAGGAGTAGCTCCTCACGCACACCTCCTCTTGTTCAGGAGAATTATCTTTTCTCATAGGAGAAACGTATGTCTTTTGTTGAATTTCAAAGAGGTAACAAAGACGTATACCATGGGCTCCGTCAAGGTAAACGCTGTCCATGACATGAACTTCTCCATAGAAGAGGGAGAGCTTTGCGTAATTGTAGGCCCATCAGGTGCCGGTAAAACAACTGTCTTAAATATGCTCGGAGGTATGGATACCTGTACCTCCGGGTCTATTTATTTAGATGGAAAAGAAATTGGTGGGCTTTCAGAAAAAGAAAGAACGCTTTATCGCCGTCATGATATTGGCTTTGTTTTCCAGTTTTACAATCTAGTTCCTAATCTCACCGCAAAAGAAAACGTTGAGCTTGCATCTCAGATTTGCCTTGACCCCATGCAGCCAGAAGATGCACTACGCGCTGTTGGTCTTGAGCACCGTATGGATAACTTCCCAGCTCAACTCTCTGGTGGAGAACAGCAGCGCGTTTCTATTGCGCGTGCTCTGGCAAAAAACCCACGCCTTTTGCTTTGCGATGAGCCAACGGGTGCGCTGGATTATAAAACAGGAAAGCAAATTCTTAAGCTCCTGCAAGATATGTGCAAAGAGCAGCATAAGACCGTGGCTATTGTCACGCATAACTTTGCGTTTACTCAAATTGCTCATAGGGTTATCCACGTTAAAGAAGGCCAGGCTCAATCGGTAGAAATTAATAAGCACCCAGCTGACGCGCTTACTGTCGAGTGGTAGTCATGCCACACGCTCTTTTTACCGAGATTACTCGGACCATCAAAGGGTCTCTCGCCAGATTTCTTGCAATTGCAGGAATTGTTGCCTTGGGCTGCGGCTTCTTTGCAGGCCTCAAAATGGCCAGCCCCGATATGCAAGAAGCTGCTCATACGTTTTACGCAAACCAACATCTCTACGACCTGCGTGTAATCTCTACGCTTGGGTTAAGCGAGAAGGACATTCATGCCCTTGCGTCAGTTGAAGGCGTTGAGGCAGTTATGCCTTCTCGCACGATAGACGTTATGGCTACACTGACATCTTCGCAATCTACTGCTCGTGTGAGCTCTTTTAGGCCTGGTGAGCTTAATCAACCAATAGTTGTTGAGGGAAGGCTTCCTCAAGGGCCTTACGAGTGCGTGATGAGCGCAGATCCCAAGAAACGTGCAGATATTAGCCTTGGTCAACAGATTGAGCTGCCTGACACTTCAAACGGCGTTCATTTAAAGGGTGGTTCGTACACGGTTGTTGGTTTTGTAAATGCGCCAACGTATCCGTATGTAAGCAATTTTGGTACTACATCGTTAGGTAACGGCATTGTCCAGCAATTTGTGTATGTCACGGAAGATGCTTTTGCAAACGATGACCCCTATACCGAAGCGTATCTAACGGTTCAGGGTGCTACCAGCTATAAAAGCGGCTCATCAGACTATCAGAGTGCCGTTGATAGCGTTGCAGAACGCATTTCGCAGATGAATCCGTCACTTGCTTCACTTCGTTTGCAAGAGCTCAAAGATGACGCTCAGACTCAAGTTGATGAGGCTCGTCAAAAGCTGGAGCAATCAAGGCAGGAAGCCGCAGATAAACTAGGGGATGCCCAAAAAAAGCTTGACGACGCGGAAAGCTCAAATTTCCGCTCAACAGCAAAAACTGGCTGATGGTCAGCGTCAATATGATGCGGGACGTCAGCAGCTTACAGCTTCTCGCTACAGTGCTGAGCAGCAATTTGCCCAAGCGGAAGCTCAGATTGCAGCCTCAGAGGCTCAGATAGCTCAGGGTACAGCTGAGCTCAGTGCAGGAGAGGCTCAGTATCAGGCTGGTCTTGCTGCTTTCAATGCAGGAGAAGCAACGTTTACGCAGCAAAAGAGTGCGTTTGAAGCGGGTAGAGATGCGTATCTTGCGGGGCTTGCTGCGCAAGGCATCACCGCTTCAAGTCTTGAAGAAGCGCAGCAACGGCTCAGCGCTTTAGGTCTGGCAACTACGCAAGTAGACACCCTTCTCGCCACACAAGCGCAGATTACGGCTGCAGAGACAGAATTGGCTACCCAGCAGCAGACTCTTGCGGCTGCGAGGGAAGAGCTTGATCAGCGCACAGCTCAACTACATGAGGCAGAGTCACAAGTGGCTCAGGCGCGTCAGGATTTGGCAGAGGCGAGAAGTGCTACTGCAGATCAGCTGTCTGCGGCTCAAGAAAAACTTGCTGCGTCGCTTAGTCGCCTGAGCGCAGGACAAACAGCCCTCCAAAGCGCAGAAGCTCAGACTAACGAGGGGAAGACAGAGTCTTGAGGAGCAACGCACTGAGGTCGAGAAACAACTTGCTGACGGTCAGAAAGAGCTTGATGAAGCTCAGAAGAAGATTGATGAGCTTAAAGAGCCCGATGTGTATGTACTTGATCGTACAAAAGAAATTGGCGTTGCAGCTTACCAAGCCGACTCAGAGCGTATTAACGACATTGCTAATGTATTCCCGCTGATGTTCTTCTTGGTTGCAGCTCTGGTTTCACTTACCAGTATGACGCGTATGGTTTCTGAAGAGCGTACGCTTATTGGTGTTCATAAACGCTTGGTTATTCAACCGCTCAGATTGCGGCAAAGTACCTGTTATATGCCTTGCTCGCCTCACTTTTGGGTGCCGTTATTGGCATAGCATGTTTAAGTCAAGTGTTGCCAGGCGTTATTATCTCTGCATACGGGTCAATTTATACCATCCCAAATGGGGGAGCTCCTTATCCTATTCAGCTTGATAGTGCGCTACTCTCTGGACTTTCCGGTATAGGCATCACGCTTCTTTCAACCATGGCTGCCGTTTTATCTTCCTTGAAAGAAGAGCCATCTAGCCTCATGCTTCCAAAAGCTCCAAAAGCGGGCTCAAAGATTTTTCTTGAGCGCGTTGAGCCTCTATGGTCCAGATTGTCTTTCTCGTGGAAAGTTACAATCAGAAACCTTGTCCGCTATAAGCGACGCTTGATTATGACGCTGGTAGGAATTGCCGGATGTACTGCGCTTTTATTGGTGGCTTTTGGTCTTAGAGATTCCATTAGCGACATCATTGATAACCAATGGCCAGCTATCTCGCATTATGACTACATAGTGGGAATGACTTCTGATGTTTCTGAGGAAGAAGCAGATCAGATTAATGCAGAGCTTAATCAGGTGGGTGCTACAAATATCCACCGCATAACCAGAGAAAACGTTCTTCTTGAGTCTTCTACACAAAAGGCAGGCTCACTGACAAGAACAACTATTATGACCAGCAATTCTCTTCAAGACCTCACGGGCTTAGCTACCCTGCGCAATCGTCTTTCTGGTCAAGCAATAGAGCTTGGAGAAGATTCGGTTGTCATTACAGAAAAGCTTGCAAAACGACTGGGTGTAGGCGTGGGAGATACCATTCAGGTCTATGCTCAAGACAGAATCGGAAACGCTTCTGGCGAGCCAAGTACGCTTACTGTTACAGGAGTTGCCGAGAATTACGTTGGGTCGTATCTGTATCTGGGACCTTCAGCATGGCATTCTCTAGGTATTCAAGATCAAGCAGCGGATGGCTGGTATGCAACGCTTCCCGAAGATCAGGCAACGAGAGATGCATTTGGAGAAAAGCTTATTAACCAGACAGGAGTTGCAACTGTTGATGACGTCAATGAAGCTATCCGTACCTATAGAGAATCACTTGCCGTAGTTAACCGTGTTGTAGCTATTCTTATTGTGGCTGCAGCTCTGCTGGCTTTTATCGTCCTGTATAACCTCACCAATATCAATATTGAAGAGCGCATTAGAGAAATTGCAAGCCTCAAAGTACTTGGATTTACGCGTCATGAAGTTGATGCCTATGTCTTTAGAGAGATTGCTTTGTTGGCCATCTTTGGAGCGCTTTTTGGACTTGTTCTAGGAACATACCTTGAGGGATTTGTAGTTCAAACTGCCGAGATTGACCTTGTTATGTTTGGTCGAGCTATCCATGCACCAAGTTATTGGTTTGCCTTTGGACTTACGCTTGTCTTCTCGCTGTTGGTATATGTTGCCATGCGACCTAAGCTCAAAAATATTGATATGGTTGAGAGCTTGAAGAGCGTCGAGTAGACATCTTTTGCCCGCCCAAGAGAGGCATATTTTAGATAAGATAGAAGATAGTTGAGATTGCTTATTTATAAGGAGTTGGTATGCCTAAGGTTTCTTTTGTAATTCCTGCATACAACATCGAATCATACATTGGGCGTTGTATTCAAAGTGTTAAGAATCAGACGTTTGGTGATTTTGAAGCAATTATTGTTGATGATGCCTCAACAGATTCCACTCCAGAGAAAATTGTTACGGCAGTAGGTGATGACTCAAGGTTTAAGGTTGTCACTCATCCAACCAATCAGGGCCTCCATCTGGCACGTAAAACGGCTGCAGCTCATACAAAAGGCGAGTGGGTCTTTTGCCTAGACGGTGATGATGAGGTTACTCCTGATTTTCTTGAGCAGGTAGTTGCTCGTATTGATCAGAACCCTGTTGATATTCTCCACCTTGGCATTACTGTTATTCCAGAAAATGGCGTTGACCCAACTGATGCAAAGTCTTTTGAGAGCTACATTAACCAACAATCAGACTTTACTCAGGGTGACGATATCCTTCGCATTATTTATGATGAAGGGCTATGGACAGAAGCTTGATTGGCGAGCTACGCAACGCTTGTATCGTGGAGAACTTTTCCGCTCTGCCTTTGCAGAGATGACTTCGGAGCGCCTGGTAAGAGCAGAAGATGCCTATGAGGTATTTATCCTGGCAGATAAGGCTCAGACCGCTGATGGCTTTGAGTCTTGCAGAGGCTTTTTGTACCACTATGGCATCGGAGTAACTGGCGCTTCTCGTATTTCTTTAGATAAATTTGGAGAGTTCTGCTATCAGTTCTTGGACAACATTGATCAGGTAGAACTCTATATTGGCAAATCAGATAACATTGCGCATCTCAACTCCTTTAAGGGAATGAAGCATAGACTGTTGGAGCTTCTGAGTGCTGAGTGGAGATTCCGTCTTGCTCCTGAAGATCAAGAGGCAGCTCTTGAGCCGTTTGCCATTCTCTTTGGACCATCGGTAGCTGCTCGAGAGCTCTATCGCTTTGTAAGAGATGAGGCATACGAGGCCATTGCCACTGGTACTGAGCTTCCAGAAGACAGCGATGCATATCGCTTTAGAAAGTATGCAAAGAAGTATGCGGATCTGATGAATCAGGATGAGGGACTGTCGTTTGATAGGGCAGTTCGCATGAAACAGATTGCCGATGAGCACATGGAGTATCTAGAGAGAAAGCACATGGTAAAGATGTTTGAGCAGCAGCCTATTCGCATTCTGATTACTTCTCATAAAGATGTTGATGTTCCCGCAAGTAATTACCTTCAGCCTATCCAGGTAGGACCAGGCCAGAAGACCAATCGCTTTACGTATATGCTCCATGACGATGAGGGCGATACATTACCGAGAAAAACCCCATGTACTGTGAGATGACTACACAGTATTGGGCATGGAAGAACATCACCAATGCTCGCTATGTTGGCTTTGGTCATTATCGTCGCTACTTCAACTTTACCGATACGGTTTATCCAGAAATCCGTTTGGTGAGGTTATGGATGACTTCATTGATGAGGATGCTATCAAGAAATATGGTCTTGATGATCAGACCATAGCTCAGTGCATTGAGGGCTATGACCTCATTACTACTGGGGTAAAGGATATTCGCAAATTCCCTGGAAGCGCTAATACACCTCTTGAGCAGTACCATTCCGCTCCGCTACTCCATCCAAAGGATATGGATACCATGGCTGCGCTTATCGTTGAGCGTCATCCAGAGTATGCAGAGGACGTAACCGCTTTTCTCAACGGTCATCAGCAGTGCTTCTGCAATATGTATATCATGCGTAAGGAGCTCTTTGACCGCTATGCAGCATGGGTGTTCCCACTTGTTGACGAGTGGACTGCCCGTACTGATATGTCCACCTATAGCAAAGAGGCCCTAAGAACCCCAGGTCATCTGACTGAGCGCCTCTTTAATATCTGGCGTATGCATATGCTGCGTACAGAGGGCAAAAACTGGAAGGTAAAAGAGCTGCAGTGCATTCACTTTACTAATCCAGAGCCTCGTCAGAAGTTTATTCCTCTCTTTGAAGAGAAGCCTGAGATTGCAAGCCAGAACGTTGTTCCTGTTGTTTTTGCAGCAGACAACAACTATGTTCCAATTCTTACCTGCGCTATGGGCTCAATGCTTGAAAACGCCGATCCTAACCGTTTCTACGATGTGGTCGTTCTCAACACCAATATTGGCGGATCAAAGCAGGAGCTGGTTAAGAAGCACTTCTCGCGTTATAAGAATGCTCGTATTACGTTCTATAACGTGTGGCGCATGGTCAAAGACTACAAGCTAGATACTAATAACGCTCACATTAGTGTTGAGACATACTTCCGCTTCTTGGCTCAAGACATTCTTTCTGCTTACGATAAGGTTGTCTATCTTGACTCTGACCTTGTGGTTAACGGTAATGTCGCAGAACTTTATGATGTAAGAATGGGCAATAATCTTATTGCGGCAACGCTTGATATTGACTATCTGGCAAACCTCAACATTCGCGGTGGAGACCGTATGAAGTACAGCCTTGACGTGCTTAATCTTAAGAATCCTTATGCCTACTTCCAGGCAGGAGTTATGGTCTTCAATACTGCTGAGCTACGCCGTTATCACACTGTTCCGGAGTGGTTACGTATTGCAACCAATCCGATCTTTATCTACAACGATCAAGATATTCTGAACAGCGAGTGCCAGGGTCGTGTTGTCTATCTACCAGCTGACTGGAACGTTACGCATAATATCTTTGGCCGTGCCGAGAAACTCTATCCAATGGCACCAAACAGCGTTTTTGATGATTATCAAACAGCACGCCGCGCACCAAAGATTGTTCACTTCGCTGGTGCTATCAAGCCTTGGCAGAACGCCAGCTGCGACATGGCTTCCTATTTCTGGAAGTACGCGCGTAATACCCCGTTCTACGAGGTTATTATTCAGGACATGGTGCCAGGCGCTAGAAATGACGCAGACGTCACGGAGTTCCACGAGCGCGCGCTTTCTGATGCAAGTCCTCTGCGTAAGATTATTGACCCTCTTGCACCATATGGAAGTGCTCGGCGAGAGGCCCTTAAGGCCCTTGGTAGAACCTTAAGAGGACGCAAATAAATACCTGGTAGGTGCAAGATTTCTTGCACCTACGTTTTTATGTTTGGAGTAGTTATGGCAGCACTTTCGCCAAAAGATGCCGCTCGTGCAGCGGAGCTTAATAGAATCTTGAACCATGCGGCATATGCCTACTATGCTCTTGATAATCCAGAGCTCACTGACGCTGAGTTTGACCGCCTGCTTATTGAGCTTCAGCAGCTTGAGGCAGCATATCCAGAGCTTGTAACTGAGGATAGCTATACGCAGCGCGTCGGCGGCTATGTCTCTGAACAGTTTGAGCCTGTTCAGCATGCTGCTCGCATGTATTCTATGGACGATGCCATGAACCTGGAAGAGCTGGATGCATGGCTTTCCAGAACTGATGAGGCTCTTGGCGCATCGCCCACAAATCCTGTGGCATATACCTGCGAGCTTAAGATTGACGGCTTAGGTGTTGCACTCACGTATCGTGACGGTCAGTTTGTACGTGCTGCTACACGAGGCGACGGTAGCACGGGAGAAAACGTCACAGCAAACGTTTTGACTATCTCTGACGTCCCACGAGAGCTTGCGCTTGCTGGTCTGGAGCAGGTAGAGAATAGAGGCCTCAACCAGAGTATTGAGGTCCGCGGTGAAGTTTATATGCCAAAGCACTCCTTCATTCGTTTGAATGAGGATGCGGATGCTGCTGGTAAACAGCCTTTTGCTAACCCAAGAAATGCAGCTGCTGGATCTTTGCGCCAGAAGGATCCAAAGATTACCGCACACCGAGACCTTGAGACCTTTATCTACGCAGTAGCCGACGAAGGCCCTCTTGATGTTCACAGTCAGTGGGAGTTCTTAAACTGGCTTCGTAGCTGCGGCTTTAATGTTAATCCTCATGCCCGTCGTTGCCTGAGCGCTCAGGAGGTTCACGATTTCTGTGCACAAGCTCTTGAGCAGCGAGGAGATCTTAACTACGACATTGATGGCGTGGTAGTAAAGGTTGACTCATTTGCGAGCCAAGAGGCTCTAGGATTTACTTCTCGCGCTCCTCGTTGGGCTATTGCATTTAAGTTCCCACCAGAGGAAAAGCAGACCGTTTTGCGAGAAATTCGTATTCAGGTGGGTCGTACGGGCGTACTCACACCTGTTGCTGAGTTTGATCCCGTTACTGTTGCAGGTTCTACCATTGCGCGTGCAACTCTTCACAACCTTGACGAGATTCGTCGTAAAAACGTGCGCGAGGGCGATACCATCATTGTCCACAAGGCAGGAGATGTCATTCCAGAGGTTGTAGGACCAGTTTTGAGTCTTCGACCTGCAGATGCTGTTGAGTTCCAGATGCCAGCTACCTGCCCAAGCTGTGGTAGCCCTGTTATTCAGGAAGAGGGAGAGGTGGCCTTCCGCTGTGTCTCTATTGATTGCCCCGCTCAGGCAGTTGAGCGTCTGATTCACTGGGGTAGCCGTAAGGCCATGGACATCGACGGCCTTGGTGACGAGCTTATTAACCGTATGGTTGAAGAGGGTGTTCTCTCTGACGTTGCCGACTTCTACGATAAGCTTACTGAAGAGGTGCTGGCCAGCATGCCTACGGGCCGTGTGTACGATACTGATACTGCAGATCACCTTTCTGGTGATAGCATTCCCGTGGGTCACACTATTGCTAAGAAAGTTATGGCAAAGGTTGAGGAATCAAAGACAAGAGGTCTTGGCCGCGTGCTCTTTGGTATTGGCATGAGGCATGTTGGTGCTAACGTTGCAGAGCTTCTTGCCCAGGAGTTTGGCTCTATCCAGGCGCTTGCTACAGCTCCTGTCGAGAAGATCGCTGAAATCCCAGGTATTGGCCCTAAGATTGCAGAATCTGTACACGAGTTCTTCTCGATACCAGAAAATGTTGCCGTTATTGAGCGTCTTCGTCAGGCAGGCGTAGTGCTCGAGGAAGAGAAGCCAGAAAACGAGCTTCCTCAGACGCTTGCTGGACTTACGTTTGTTTTAACGGGAACTCTTGAGCACTTCACACGCGATGAGGCTGGTGCCCAGCTTAAAGCTATGGGAGCAAAGGTTTCCGGCTCTGTATCTAAAAAGACTAGCTTTGTAGTAGCAGGAGAAGCTGCGGGATCTAAGCTCACAAAGGCTGAGAGCTTGGGTGTTCCCGTACTTGATGAGGCTGCGCTTCAGCAAATTCTTGAAACAGGTCAGGTACCTGCATAAATGTGCATGGTTCAGTAACAAGGTGTTGATTTATAATGCTTCGTTACCGTCAGTAAAAAGGAGACGACCAAATGAACCTACTAAAAAACAAGTATGTTTCTCTTGGAATGATGTTTTTGATTTTAGCAATCATCCTGGGCGCAGCATCAAACGTTAATGACCTCATTTATCGGTATGATCTATGGCGTTTCTCTAGGAATATTGATTTTAGGATTGCTTGTAACTCAAAAAAGTTTGCGTTTATGCAATCGATAATCTGATCCAAAAGGAAACAGCCATGGCAGATAAAAACATTTTGGTTCTTTGTTATTCTCGCTGCACTACGTGTAAGAGAGCTCTTAAATGGCTTGATGAACATGGTGTTTCTTATACACTGCGTGATATTAAAGAAGAGAATCCAACTGCTGAAGAGCTTGCTGGATGGCACAAACTGAGCGGTCTTTCTATTAGAAAGTTCTTCAACACTTCAGGTATGGTATATCGCGATAATAACATCAAGGAGCAGCTTGATGCAGGTATGAGCGATAGTGATGCCTATAATTTGCTTGCTACCACGGGTATGCTGGTCAAGCGCCCATTGGTTATTGCAGGCAATACTATTCTTCTTGGATTTAAAGAGTCTGCATGGGAAGAAGCACTTCTGTAAGATTGATTTTTACAGCATGCGTTTTTACAGCATGCATCAGTTTGCAGATAAGCGTTAGTAAAAAAGCGGCTATTCAAGTAGCCGCTTTTTCTCTTACGTGTTTGAATGCTCAACGCATTTGTATTTTTGCCGTGAGTTAGTCCTCGTCATCAACCATTTCTACAACAGGGTTTGCCCATGTAATTGATACCGTCGACCAGCTCTTCCAGGGTGATTCTTTGACCTAAGATAGTTGCCTGAACAAGCTCTTTGTAGAACTCACGAGCTTCATCCATAAGATCAAGAATACTTTCAGTCTTAATTTCTCCTGTGTAAGGCTCTTTCCAAGGAAGACGCTTGAGATTAGCGGTAGGGAAGTCCTCAGTCATAACAATACGGTGAGCCATTGCGGCAACGTACGAATTGTTTGAAGGACGCATGAACTTCTCGGTCTTGTATAAAAACGTCAGGAAGCTTGGTAGTGTATTTAGGGATCAGTGCGCTCTACCGTGTGGTAAATGCGAGCGTAGTCCTGGAGGGCTTTCTCGTACTCACCAACGCCAACATTAAGGCCAAATACCTGAAGCGCTACTTGCGAGAAAAGCGCGCCACCAACGTGTTTGGTGGATTCAATGGCTTCAAGCACCTCAGCTGGTGGAAACGTCTCAACGGTAGTGTGGCGCATGTGCCAAAGAAGGTATGAGTCTAAATCTGTCTCGATAATAGGGATGGAGTTCTCTGTAGGCATTTTTTTGAGAGATGGTTCCGCCTCAATCAGTGCATCTTGCTGGGAATACACAAATGGATGGACAATTCTATCCAGCGCGTAGTGTGCTAAGAGGCCAAGCGCAAACGCACGACCAGCGGGCATGTCGCTCTGCGGTAGGCGAGAAACACCATCGCGAATAGAGAGAAACGCGTCAACAATATGACCTGCATGCATACGACGATGTAGTCTATTGCAGGCAAGTGAGTGGTTTGGCCAGGCAAGATGACGTGCTAGGAAGGGATCAGGACCCTGGTTTCCAAGAAGGAATGCATTGACCTCTGCATCAGTTGCAACAAGCTCTTGTGGTAAATCATGAACCACTTCTGCGCCAAACAGATAGTGGGTTATTAAAGCGGGCATAACACTCCTTGTAGTTTTTCAGTATAAGAGTAGCTGAAAAACGCTCATAGGCGTTAAAATTTCTTCTTTGTGTTACAAGATTTAATGATACCTAGGAACTCACACATGGGTCTACTGGAAATTTTAATGCTGGGTGTGGCGCTTGCAACAGATGCGTTCTCTGTCACCATCTCTAACACTTTTGCCTTTGATGACCATAGGTTTTCTCGCCTTATGCGTATGCCACTTTTCTTTGGACTTTTTCAGTTTGGCATGCCTTTTGCCGGTTATTTTGTTGGCGGCATTGCAGCAGAATTGATTGAGAAGTATGCAGGAATGGTCTCTTTGGTTATTCTTGGCTTCATCGGTTCAAACATGCTGTACAGCGGCTATAAGGCGCTCAAAGAAGACGCTTCTGAGGAAGATGAGGAAGAAGCCCAGCAAAGTGCTACGACGCTCTCTTATGGAAAGCTGCTCTTTCAAGCTGTTGCTACAGCAATCGACGCATTTTGCTGTTGGGGTAAGTTTTAGGGCACATAGTGTAGACATTTTGGTTGCTTCGGGGCTCTTTGGCATTATTACCGCAATTCTCTGTACCATTGCTCTGTTCATTGGCAAAAAACTTGGCTCGCTTCTGGGCGACCGTGCCGAGATGGTGGGCGGTGTAGTACTTATCCTGATTGGACTAAAAGCCTTTTTTGGATAAAATCTGTTTGACCAGACGGATTATGTAGCAGGTAAGGAGGTAGCGTGAAGTTTATCCCAGATAGTCTGCGCCAGAAGATGCATAAAACTTTTGGACCAAAAGACCCTGACGAGAAGAGCACTCCACCAACTGCCACTTCTGTTACAAGAACCTCATTTATTATCCTGGCTGTCTCGGCGGTTGCAGCACCTGTAATAGCTACGGTAGCAAACGTTTTGAGTCCAGGAATTTCTTATGTTCAGCAGGAGCTTCTTCCCCCACAGCTTAATTCAAAGGTTCCAGGCTATGCTCGAGCGCTTATTCAACTTGCACAACGAGAGGGCTCCCTCAATCTTTTATGTACTTCCAAAGAAGCGGTAAAGCCCCTGGTAGAAACATATTCAAGAATGTTTTCTCTGCCTGTTACGGTGGGTGAGGCAACGGAGGAAGAAATTCAGGAGTTTATTCAGCAAACATATACTTCTGGTAAGAGTTCAGAGTCTGAAACTTCTGATACCAACTCTGGTGCTGATTGGGGTTTTGAGAAACCCGATGTCATTTTCTTGGCAAGCGAAGCTCTTATGCAAAATTTTGAGACTTCCGCATATTGTCAACCGTTTGAAGTTTCTTCAACAGACCAGTACGTGCGCCCTGAGTTTTTTGACGCCAACGGACACTGGTATGCCTACGCTGCAGATCCATTGGTTTTACTGGTAAATCAAGAACGCCTTAATGAGAAAAAGATTTTGCGTCCTCACGAATGGACCGATCTTCTTACAGATGGCCTGCGTGGAAGGTATGTTATTCCTGACCCCGCACTTACGTATACGGGCAAGAAGTTTGAATCGCTCTTTTTAGGACAGTATGGTCTGGATAAAGGCGCTCAAATTATCCAAAGTTTGTTTGAAAATGTTGACGCATTTTCTGAGAGTACCCATCAAGCTATTAGAGACACAGGATTTGGCAGGTACAGGGCTTGTGTTTGTCCGCTGAGCGCTGCTTATAGGGCAATTACTAAAGACGATTTTGATAATCTTTCAGTTATTCTACCAGGCACTTCTTATTTCTCTACGATAAGGTCATTTGTATGTCAGGGGTCAAAACATACGTATTCAGCGTATTTATGGCAGGAATTTATTACCAAACGAGATTCTGCTGAACACATGGGAGAAATGGACTCGTTTTTCTCGCCAGTTATTGAGGGAACACCAACGCCTTGGTATGCAGATCGTCTGAATTTGACAGCAGTAAGTGAATCAATGCAGATAGCTCCTGCTCCAACCGATGCAGAAGGCAATCTCATCAAGCTTGAAGACGTCCACGCTACCTACAGTAAGTTGGTCAACGCATAGCTCTTTCCATACGTTAAGCATTTGAACATCCAAAAAACGGCCCAGGTAAACTGAGCCGTTTTGCTTTAAAGATGGAGTGGCGAGAAGACCGGTTTTCTCGCCAAGAAGCTCTGATGAAGCACTAGACGTAGAAGAGCATCTTGTTGTAGCTAGGAACTGGCCACCAGTCATGTCCGCAGATGAGCTCCATGGAGTCAACGGCGCTACGCAGGCGGGCCATAGCAGGAAGAACCTCATTGCAGTAGTATTCGCACTGCTCCTGAGGTTGATCTTTCATCTGGTGAGCTGTGGTGTTGATCTCATCAAGACTGTTGGTAGCTGCGTAAATCTCGTCAATACCTGCGGTGAGTTTCTCGACAATCTCTGTCTCTGCTGCACTCTTAATGCCAATGGCCTGTTTAGCAGCAACTGAAGAGGCAACATCACTTGAGTAGGTAAAGAGGGCAGGCAGGTACATGTGGCGCGTCATATACAGCATGGTACGAGCCTCAATGTTAAGGACCTTAGCGTATTGCTCTGCCTTTGCAACATAACGAGCCTGTGCTTCTGCCTGGGAAAGAACACCATAGCGCTCGAAGAGCTCAATGTTCTCTGGGGCAACCATTGCAGGAAGTGCCTCAGGGGTGGTGCGGAGGTTTGGAAGGCCGCGTTCCTCGGCAAGTTTCTCCCAATCACCTGAGTAGCCATTGCCTTCAAAGAGGATGCGCTCGTGAGCTTTGAAGGTATCAATAACCCACCTCAAAGCTTCCTTGGTGAAGTTCTCCTCAGAAGCGTTTGAAAGATCGTTTGCAAAGCGGTCACACTGCTCGGCAACAATGGTGTTCAAAATGACGTTAGGATCAGAGAGGTTCTGCTGGCTGCCGCACATACGGAACTCAAACTTGTTACCAGTAAACGCAAAGGGGCTGGTACGGTTTCTGTCTGTGTTGTCCCTAAGGACTGCAGGTAGTGTTGGTACGCCAAGGTCCATGCGAGTGCGCTTTGCACCGTGAACATCAGAGCCAGTGATAAGGTCATCAACAATTACAGAAAGCGCAGCGCCTAAGAAGACTGAGACAATCGCAGGTGGAGCCTCGTTTGCGCCAAGACGGTGATCGTTTCCAGCAGATGCAACAGACATGCGCAGAAGGTCTGCATGAGAGTCAACAGCGGCAACAAGGCACGCAAGGAAGACCAGGAAGCGAAGGTTCTCGCCAGGTTTATCGCCAGGTTCGAGCAGGTTCTCGTTGTCTGCGGAGAGTGACCAGTTGTCGTGCTTACCAGAGCCATTGACGTACTCAAAGGGCTTCTCGTGCTCAAGGCAGGCAAGACCGTGATGCGGTGCAAGAAGCTTGAGCTTCTCCATGGTTAGAAGGTTGTTGTCAATAGCAAGTGCGCCCTGCTCAAAGACAGGTGCAAGCTCATGCTGGCAAGGAGCAACCTCGTTATGCTTGGTCTTTGCAGGGATACCCAGCTTCCAGAGCTCGTCATCAAGCTCTTTCATGAAGTTGTTGACGGTTGGACGAATGGCACCAAAGTAGTGCTCGTCAAGCTCCTGACCTTTGCTTGGTTCGCAACCAAAGAGGGTACGACCACAAAGAATAAGGTCAGGGCGCTGCTCAAAGTCTTCCTCTTTGATAAGGAAGTACTCCTGCTCAGGTCCAATGTTTGTGACAACGCGTGAGGGCTCTTGTCCAAAGAGTGCAAGAACGCGCTTGGCCTGCTTCTCTAGGGCAACCTGGGAGCGAAGCAGAGGAGTGCGCTTATCCAGAGCTTCTCCGGTGTATGAAATAAATGCAGTTGGAATGCAGAGGACTTCATCTTTGATGAAAGTTGGGCTTGCAGGATCCCAAACCGTGTAACCGCGAGCCTCAAAAGTGGCGCGCAGACCGCCAGAAGGGAAGCTTGATGCGTCAGGCTCGCCCTGTACCAGCTCTTTTCCCGAGAAGGACATCAAAATAGTGCCGTTTCCCTGAGGGGTCATAAAGCTGTCGTGCTTCTCGGAAGTAATACCTGTGAGAGGTTGGAACCAGTGTGTGAAGTGAGTAGCACCTTTTTCAAGTGCCCACTCTTTCATGGCATGCGCAACCTCGTTTGCAATGTCGAGGTCAAGCGGTTTGCCGTCCTGGATGACACTACGAAGTTTCTTGTACGTTGGCCTTGGCAGACGTTCTTGCATGTCTGCGTCGGTAAAGAGAAGTGAGCCAAATTCCTGAGAAACTTTGTCGTGAGCCACAGCCCCTCCTTGTGGGTAAATGCTGGCAGTTAGTCTGTTTTCTCGCGTGCTGGGCACGTTATGTTGGTTGTTATTTTCGCACGTTTGCAAGAGTCAGAGTGGCGAGGATGCAAACAGAAACATAACGATTACAAAAAATTTTAGCCGCTGCCCAAATGAGATGTGGGCTTTGTTTCCATGGGCTCTGGCGCGCATAAGCAGAGGAAGTCTTAGTACAATAGAAGCACACAAAACTAAGAGGAGCAGGTATGTCTGATACTACTATGCCAGTTGATACTACAGATCAAAACGAGGCTGCATCAACCAAAGAAGGTGCAGCTAAACCACGTAGAACCATTGCCGTTATTGACGGAAACTCGCTCATGCACCGAGCATTCCATGCAATCCGTCAGCCTATGGCAGCACCAGATGGTACGCCAACTGGCGCGCTTTTTTGGCTTCTTCAACATGTTTATCAAGCTTGTTGAGTCCTTCTCGCCAGATGGTGTCATTTGTGCGTTTGATAAGGGCAAGCCACAGGTTCGCATTGATATGTTGCCTCAGTACAAGGCTCAGCGTCCTCCTATGGACCCCGCTTTGCACGCACAGTTTCCCATAGTCAAGGAGCTGCTCAAGACGCTTGATGTTCCTGTCTGCCAGCTTGAAGGCTGGGAGGGCGACGATATCTTGGGTACCCTTGCTCGCCGTGGTGAGGCTGAGGGCTACCAGATGCTGCTCTTCACGGGTGACCGCGATATGTATCAGCTCTCCACAGAAAACGTCAAGATTGTCTCTACGCGCAAGGGCGTCTCTGACGTCTCAATTATGACGCCAGAGACCGTGGCAGATCTCTATGCAGGTATTACGCCTGAGCTTGTCCCAGATTTCTATGGCCTTAAGGGAGATTCTTCCGACAACATTCCAGGTGTTCCTGGAATTGGCCCCTAGGAAAGCCGCTGCGCTGATTGTGGAGTATGGCTCGCTTGACGAGGTCATTGCCCACGCTGACGAGGTCAAGGGCAAGGTGGGAGAAAACCTTCGCGCCCACATTGATGACGCGCTGCTTTCCCGTAAGGTTGCAACTATTCGCACTGATGCGCCGCTTGATATCAACCTGGACGACGCTAAGTTCCCAACATTTGATCCAAATGACGTAGTCAAGGCTTTCTCGGCTTTGGGCTTTACCGGTATGACCTCAAGGCTTGCTCGCATGGCTGGTGGGTCTGCTGCTGGCGCAGTCACACAAACTGCCTCCGCTACACCCGCACTTCCTATTCCGTCAGAATTTCTGCAGGCAGGAGACGCATCTGCTGCACTCACTGCTGCAATTGAGAACCAGGAGTGGATTGGTGTTGCAGAGGATTCTGCGGCGGACTCCGGAGCGCTCTTTAGCCTTTCTCGCACACTTTGGGTGTCTACCGAAAAGGCACTCCTCAAATTTGAGGGAGAAAACGCAACTGCAGCGCTCTTGCGTATTTTGCGAGAAGCCCGTATTGCTGCAGACGATGTTAAGGCGTTGCTGCACGAAGTAAGTCCTGTTGATTCGTCCGAGCCACAGAAGATGGATATTGAAACCATTGATTCTGACCGTCTCTTTGATACGGGTGTTGCCGCGTATCTACTTGAGTCTGATCGTTCAAGTTTTGATATTAATGGCTTGGTTGAGCTGTACTTTGGCTCTGAGCTTCCTGAGCCTACAGACGATATTCCTGCGGCAGCATTAAGGGCAGTAGCTGCTAAAGCCCTTGTTCCTGTACTGACTAAAAAGCTTGAAGACGATGGCTCATATGAGCTGTTTGCTGCGCTTGAAATGCAGCTTCTACCGGTCCTTGCCGCAATGGAGCGTCGTGGTCTCTACGTTGATCCTCAAGAACTTGCTCAGCAGTCTGCCCAGCTAGCGGAAGATATTGCGCAGCGCGTGGCAAGCATTCACCAGACAGCAGGTGAAGATTTCAACTTGGATTCTCCAAGCCAGCTTTCGCATATCTTGTTTGACGTGCTTAAACTTCCAACCTACGGCCTTAAAAAGACGCGTACTGGTTTCTACTCCACCAACGCAAAAGTTCTAGGAGAGCTGGCGCAGGAGTACCAGATTGTTGCTGACGTCCTTGAATATCGTGAGCGCGCCAAGATCAAATCAACCTATCTCGATGCGCTTCCTGCACTTATTCGTGGCGATAAGCGCATCCACACCACGTTCAACCAGACCGTTGCTGCAACAGGTAGGCTTTCCAGCTCTGATCCAAACCTGCAGAACATTCCTACCCGCTCTGAGCTGGGACATCGTGTCCGCACTGCCTTTACCGTTCCCGAGGGCAGCGTGTTTCTCGCCTGCGACTACTCTCAGATTGAGCTTCGCCTGCTTGCGCATCTCTCGGCTGACGAGCACCTGGTAGCAGCATTTAACTCTGGTGCTGACTTCCACGCTGCAACTGCCGCCCGTGTCTTTGGCGTACCCGTTGAAGAGGTCACTCCAGCACTTCGTAGCCGTGCTAAGGCAGTTAACTTTGGCATTGTCTATGGTCAGCAGGCCTTTGGTCTGGCAACGTCTCTGAAGATTTCCCGCAAGGAAGCACAAGAGATGATTGACCGCTACTTTGATGCATATCCTGGTGTTCGAGCATACCTTGACGATTCCGTCCGCACTGCTCACGAGACTGGTTATGCGATTACCATGTACGGCCGCAAGCGCCACATTAGAGAGTTCAACCAGTCAAATCGCCAGCTCATTGCCTTCGGTGAGCGCACTGCAATGAATCACCCTATGCAGGGAAGTGCCGCAGACATTATTAAAATTGCAATGATTAATGTCGAGAAACGCCTGCGTGATGAAGGCCTTACGTCAAAGCTAATTCTTCAGATTCACGACGAACTTGACTTGGAAGTTCCAGAGTCAGAGATCGAGACAGTCTCTAAACTGGTAAAAGAGACCATGGAAGACGTTGTTACCCTGCGTGTTCCTCTCATTGCCGATGTCAGCTATGGTTCCAATTGGGCCGAGGCAAAGTAAACACGTAAGCAACACGTTCTAGAGGAGATTTGGTATGGAGGCTACAACCTCATACATGCACGTCACAGTCTATACAGACGGTGCGTCTCGAGGAAACCCTGGTCCTGGTGGCTACGGGGCTGTACTTCTGTATACCGATCCCTCTGGTCAACAACATACAAAAGAGTTTAGCCAGGGTTATAAAACCACTACAAACAACCGCATGGAGCTTCTTGGCGTCATTGTTGCACTTGAAGCTCTTAGGCGTCCTTGTCAGGTAGAACTCTATTCCGATTCCAAGTACGTAGTTGATGCGTTTAATCAAAAATGGGTCTCGGGATGGATTAGAAAAGGCTGGAAAACGGCATCTAAAGAGCCTGTCAAAAACGTAGACCTTTGGAAGCGCCTCCTTGCTGCCATGGAAGATCATGAGGTGAGCTTCAAGTGGGTCAAAGGACACGCAGGTCATCCGCTCAATGAACGCTGCGATCAGCTGGCTACTGAGGCTGCTGACGGTTCCAATCTTCTTGACGACCAAGGTTTCTTCGCAGATCAGCCATTGCTGTGACCCTAAACGCATAGGGCGAGAAGCCCTTCTCGCCCTACGTATTTTCTACAAGAAAACAGCCGCCTGAGTGGGCGGCTGTTCTTAGTTGCATGAGGCGATTAACTGTTAGTAGCCAAATACGGCATAGCCAACAAGACCTGGTCCCGTATGGACAACAAGGTCTGAGCCAGCCTCAACATACCTAAAGTCGGTGACATTAGGGATTGCCTCTTTAATCATGGCTTCCATTTCGGAGTAAATGATATTAGGCGCGGAGCAACAAATTCCTACATGAACGCGGTCAAATTGCTGAGCAAAGGTTGCTCCCAGAGCAATTTGTCCTGCTAGAGACTTCTGCCAACCACGAGTCTTCTTGGCAATGGTGTATTTGCCATTTTCATCGCAGGTAAGAACAGGTTTAATGTTCAACATGGAACCAATGCGATAAATTGCCTCAGAAATGCGGCCACCTTTGCGTAAATACTCAAGGCTTGGAACGGAGAAATATACACGTGTGTTCAGAGAAGCCTGATCAAGTTTGGCACCAATCTCCTCAAGAGAAAGACCCTGCTCAATAAGACGTTGAGCCTCAATAACAATAAGGCCGGAAGCAATGCCAATGTTTTTGGTATCAACAACATAAATAGGGAAGTCTGTAATGGACTCTGCAATCATGCGAGCAGTATCGCAGGTAGCAGAAAGTCCAGAGGAGATAGCAACGTAAACGGCACCCTCATAACCTGCTGCTTTTGCATCATCAAACGCAGCTTTAATGCCTCAGGAGAAGGAAGTGAAGTTTTAGGAACTTCTTCTTCAAAGCGAGCAACAAGCTCTGCTGGTGTGATGGTAATGCCGGACTCGTAGGAAGAGCCGTCAGAATAGTTAATGCGAAGTGGGGTGATACGAATATTGTGTTCAGCAACAAAATCAGGTGGGACATTAGTTCCTGAGTCTGTGATGATGGCAATTCGCTTAGTGTCCATTATCCGCTCCAAATATATACGTGCTACAAGTAACTAAACGTTGACTTTCTATTACCCACATTTTACATAGAGATATACCCCGTTTCCCCGAGATATGACAAGTTGCCCTCAACGGTAGGTAGACGGTACACTAGGCATATAACTCGAGAAAATCTTTCATAACGTAACGTTTACTACTATTTAGGCACTAAGAGAGAACGGCAGATAATGTCTAGCATTTATAGAGAGCCCGTTGTAGTTAGAAGAATTGAGCAGCGCTCATCTCTAAAGAAAATCACTTCTAACAGCACCATTGCAGCAGCAGTCATGGTGCTTGCAGCATTGATTGCGCTGGTTGTTGCCAATTCTCCTGCTCATGAGGTGGTTAAAGAAATCCTTGAAGTTGAATTGGGTTTCTCGCTTGGAATGATTCATGCACATATGGCTTTGGAAGTCTTTGTTAATGACTTTCTCATGGCTATCTTTTTCTTGCTTGTAGGTATTGAGCTCAAGTATGAGGTAACTGTTGGCCAGCTCAGAAGGCCAAGACAGGCTATGCTTCCTATGCTTGCGGCTGTTGGCGGCGTTGCAGTTCCTGCCCTTATTTACCTAGCTTTTAATGCAAGTACTGCTCCACATGGCTGGGCAACCCCAATTGCAACCGATATTGCCTTTGCGCTGGGTGTCATGTCGCTGTTGGGCAACAGAATTAGTCCGCAAACCAAGGTCTTTTTCCAAACACTTGCAATTGCTGATGATATCCTGGCCATTGTGGTCATTGCGCTTTTCTATGGTCACACGCCAGATATTGCCTGGTTAGCAGCTTCTCTTGGAGTACTTGTCATTTTGTGGGGAATGAATCGCCTGAAGATTTACTCTTCTGGTCCGTATTTGCTTGTTGGTTTGGTGCTCTGGGTTTGCATGTATCACTCAGGAATTCACGCTACTCTTGCGGGCGTTCTCCTTGCCTTCTTCTTGCCATCTCACTCTGATGTTCGCTTGAGCAAGCTGGGTAGTTGGCTTTCTAGGCGTGCTCGTGAGCTTGATGATCACTACGATGATGAGCATCACGTTTTGGGTCAGCATGACTTTACACATGGTGCTAACTCAATCGAGCAGGTCATGCATCACGTAACTCCACCACTTCAGCGTGTTGAGCACTACATTTCTGTCTTTGTGAACTTTGTTGTTCTGCCCATCTTTGCGTTTGTTAATGCGCAGATTACGCTGGTAGGTGCTGATTTTGGTGCGCTTCTTAGCAGTAACATTGCTCACGGCGTATTCTTTGGCGCCGTTCTTGGAAAGCCATTGGGAATTATTCTTGTGACATTCCTGTTGGTAAAGGTTAAAATCTGCAAACTTCCTGCAAAGGTTGACTGGATTCAGATTACAGCCGTTGGTCTTATGGGTGGCTTAGGCTTTACCATGTCAATTCTTATTTCTAACCTTGCATTCCCAGACGCAGGGGAGATTCTTGCAGCTAAAGTAGCCGTTCTTGCTGCATCATTTGCTTCTGCAATCTTGGGCCTACTTTTTGTACATATCGCAGAGTTTTACAAGCGTCAAAAGAACAGCAATATAAAGGAAGACGCCGTACAAGAATGAACCTAATGAGACGTACGACTCTTTCTATCTTTGACTATTAAAATGCAGAGCCCCACAAAATAATACGCAGAAGTTATTAAAAAACTGGCATGTAGAATGTTCACTCCGCCTATTGAGGCATCTTGCCCCGCAGGAGAGAGACACATCAAGACAATGGTGAATAGCCATATAAGAAGTAAACAAATATTGACTATCTTATTAATAAGATAAGCTATTGGAGTAGAAGCATCAAAAAATATACCTCTATTAAAGATGCTAATGAAAAAATCTTTCCAAGAGTCATACATGACGAGCCTCCAACTTGTGAGAAAAAGACCCCGTATATATGCAATTTTATCACTTGTATAAAATCAATAAGCTATGACTATTCGACGGTACCGTAGGTAAAACCCCAACCGTGCGCCGTAACAATTGAGTTAATCTGATCGCAGAGGCGAGCACGGACATATGTGCCCGATGGAATCAACTCAATAACCTCTTGTAAATCCTCTTCAAGATCGTCTACTTCAGCTTGAATCAGCACGTCAACCTTAGTGACTGTGCCCGAAGGTTTGCGCTTATAAAGATTATCAACAAGGTGCTGGAGCTCGCCATATGCCTCCGAGCGCATGCCAGGCTGTGCAGAATTTGCCATGATTCTCCTTGTCGCGTTGATTTTTAAATCACCTATACTTTGTATCACGCAGAGACCAAAAAGGGGAGTGTCATGTTTGAGCTAGTTTCTCGCGAGCTGTTCCAGCCAAAGTCAACCTCTGAGCAAAACGCTTATCAGAAGATGAGCGATGCTGAGCTTAACCAGGCTCTTGAGCTTATTGGACAAGAAGCTCGTGCACTTGGCGAGAAAAACCTCAAGCTTGATATGGCTCGCGGAAAGCCAAGCCCTGCGCAGACGGCGCTGTCTAAGCCTATGCTTGACGAGCTGAACTCCAGTTCTGACCTGACTGACGGCGGCTCTTTTGCAGATAACTACGGAGACCCTTGGGGCCTTCCTTCTGCACGAGCCTTCGCTGCAGAGCTCACGGGCGTACCTGCTGATCAGGTCATCGTGAATGGCTCTTCAAGCCTTAACCTCATGCATGACATTATTTCTCACGCCGTTACCCACGGTCTTTCTGGTCAGCCTTCTTGGGCAGAGCAGATGGCGGCTGCAAAGGCTCAGGGTACCACGCTCAAGTTCCTGTGCCCTGCTCCCGGTTATGACCGTCATTTTGCTATTACACAGCATTACGGGCTTGAAAACGTTGCAGTACCTATGACCGATGACGGCCCAAATATGGACGTGGTCAAGGAGCTTGTTGAAAACGACAGTTCTGTTAAGGGAATTTGGTGCGTTCCACGTTTTGCTAACCCAACTGGCATCACCTATTCAGATGAGGTAGTCCGTGCGTTTGCAAACCTCAAACCTGCAGCTCCTGACTTTAGAATCTTCTGGGATAACGCCTATGCAATTCACGCCTTTGTACCAGAATCTGAGGCTCCTCAGCTCTTAAATATCTTTGATGTACTTTCAGAGGTTGCTGCAGGTGACGCTCAAAAGAACCTGGTAATTGCTTTTGCCTCAACGGCAAAGGTAACCTTCCCAAGCTCAGGCATGGCATGGGTTGCTGCAAGTCCTGCAGACATTAAAGAAATCCAGAGCGCTTTCAAGGTTGCTCGAGTTTCTCCCGAGAAAATCTCGCAGCTGGCACATGTGCGTTTCCTCAAAGATGCTCAAGGTATTGGAGTCCATATGCAAAAGCATGCCGAGCTGCTTCGACCACGTTTTGAACTGGTTGAACGCAAATTGCAGGAGGGTCTGGGAGATTTAGGTGTTGCAACCTGGTCTCATCCTAAGGGTGGCTATTTTGTCTCGTTTGATGGTCCTGTTGGCTCTGCACGCGCAATTGTTTCTCGCGCCAATGAGCTGGGCGTTACCATGACACCTGCAGGAGCTACATGGCCAGCCGGTAAAGATCCTTTTGATACTAATATCAGAATTGCTCCAAGTTACCCAACGTTGGAAGAGCTTGATGCAGCACTTGATGTCTTTATTGTTGCTGTTAAACAGGTGAATTATC
>BNJU01001592.1_pt1 | contig 39185 bp, 58 predicted proteins | sample 8539281 | NCBI WGS metagenome assembly BNJU01 (sample SAMD00202456, study PRJDB9452) | human saliva metagenome | isolation source: human saliva | place: Japan
ACAGTTTATGATCTCTAATGAATGCTCTATGCATTGTCCTATTACGCTTAATATAAAATATCCTGCACAAAAACATAAGTATACTGATACCGGTAAACAGCATATAAGTCAAACATAAAATGAATATTCTAAATGAAAAAGTACCAATAAAACCCGTTTCTTATTGCAAATATTATAGATAAAACAAGTAAAATAAGCGGTATAACAGCAATTACTATATAAGCAAAGAGAATTGCTCTGTCAAACGGGTCTTCTACCGGTACTATATAAACCAAAAACGGCAATATGTAATATGATATCGCTATTACGATACTGTATTTATATTTCTCAATAAACACCTTTTTCAAAATTTCTTCCATACGCACCCCACAAAATTATTTATTACTAAAAACAAACCATATAATCTATAAAAATTATATCATAAAAATCATAGTCTTTACATTAAAAATAGCTGCTACACTTAGTGTAACAGCTAAAACATTGTTATATTACAGCAGATGTGCTCTTATCTCATCGGCACTCATATCAAGCAGATAAGCAGGAGCTACATCAAATACTGTATGTGCTCCGATCTTTCCTTCATTGTGCATACGATATGCGGCTCTTGCATATGCAATAATTACCGAACCTGTAAACTCAGGGTTTGAATCAAGCTTTAAGCGATACTCGATAACATGATTGTTCTCATCCTCCCAGCCTGTCTTTCCGCTTCTGATAACAAATCCGCCGTGTGGAAGCTTTGAATGATTCTTCTTCATTTCCTCAGCTGTGATGAAATGAACTGTCGTATCATAGTCTGCAAAGTAGTTAGGCATTGTCTTTATCTCTTCTTCAATCTTTGCCTTATCTGCACCGTCTGCAGCCACTACATAGCACTCTCTTGTATGCTTTTGTCTTGTAGTAAGCTTTGGATTCTTACCGCTTCTGACAGCTTCAAGAGCCGACTCTACAGGTACCGTGTACTGTCTTGCATCTACAACACCTTCAATTCTTCTGATAGCATCCGAATGTCCCTGACTTACTCCCTTACCCCAGAAAGTATAATCTGCACCGTTTGGAAGGATTGCATTTGCATATACTCTGTTAAGTGAGAACATACCCGGATCCCAACCTACAGATATAAGACCGAAGTGACCGGTTGCCTTTGCAGCATCGTCAACCTTTGCAAAATGCTCCGGAATATTTGCATGAGTATCAAAGCTGTCGATAACATTGAAATACTTGGCATATTCAGGTGTCTGTACAGGTAAATCAGTTGCACTGCCGCCACAAAGTACCAAAACATCTATATCATCCTGATAACTTAAAATATTTTCAACACTGTCCACCTTGGCATCGGATGTAAGAATCTTAACACTTGAAGGATCTCTTCTTGTAAACACCGCTACCAACTTCATATCCTTTGTATGCTTTATAGCACACTCGATTCCTCTTCCAAGGTTTCCATATCCCAAAATACCTATTCTTATCATTTTCTCACCGGCCCTAAACCAAATAAATTATTCGGGCAAATCCTTTCATTTAATATCAACCAGAATGCCTTAGTATTAAAAAAGATAGAATGCTCCCAAGACTCGCCTTTGAGCATTCTATCCAAGAAATAAATATCATTCATAGCAAACTGAGTTGTTAGCTGTGTAATATTATACAGTATTTTTTAAAAAATGCAAGTACATTTTTTAATATCTGTATTACATTGCAAACAAATCATTTAAACTCTCAGACATTGTAGGATGTGTGAATATAAAGTTTGCTATATCCCTTGCTTTGATACCATGATCCATTGCCAGTTTTATAAAGTTAATCATCTCATAAGACTCTTCACAGAAAAGCTCTGCACCCAAGATAGTGCCGTCCGCCTTAACCAAAGCCTTTAACAGTCCGTCTGTTTTTCTTAATACCTTAGCTTTTGGAATCGCATTGGCACTGAGGCTTAAAACTTTGTATTCAACTCCTGCCGCCTTTGCATCCTTTTCACTCATTCCGACTCTTGAGAACGGCGGATTTATAAATACCGAGTATGAGAATGCACCTCTGTTCTCAGTGGTTCTCTTATCCTCTCCCATTATTTCATCCCAGATGATTCTGCTGTCATCAAGTGAAATATATGTAAACTGAAGCTTACCGCAAACATCACCTGCCGCCCAGATATTATTTGCACTTGTCTTTAAATGCTCGTCAGTCACTACGCCACCTCTGTCAGTGAGCTTAACTCCTGCATTTTCACAGCCAAGACCGTCCGTATTCGGTCTACGTCCTACAGCAAGAAGTATTGCGTCAGATTCCAAAGTCTTTGACTCTCCTGAAGCCTCATAATATAATTTACCTTCTTCGGCCTTGGTCACCTTTGCACCTGTAACTATCTCTACAGACTTCGCCTCCAGTACTTCACGGATAGCCTTTGCAATATCCTCATCTTCTCTAGGTAAGAATACATCACCGTCCTGAACTACAGTTACCTTACTTCCGAAATCCGCATACATAGAGGCAAACTCAAGTCCGATATAACCGCCGCCTACTATAGTAAGTCTTTTAGGTAATTCTTCAAGATTCATAATAGACTCTGATGTATATACGCCCTTACTGTTTGCTCCTTCAATCTTCGGTATTACAGTAACCGAACCTGTATTTATAATAAACTTCTCAGCTTCAATCTCTACATTTCCGTCTTTAGTTGAAACAATGATATGGTGATTATCCTTAAATGATGCAGTTCCGTCAATAATATCCACACCTGTACCGGCTACCTTATCGTAATTAGCCTTATTAAGAGCGGCTGTAAGTTTTTCTTTTTCAGCAACCGCCTCCTTATAATGCTGTGCTTTTTCCTCAAACTCTCCTTTTTGGAGATTTTGACGCATCCGTTATAAGACGTTTTTGAAGGAATACAACCTACATTTATACAGGTACCTCCATACATATTTTTTTATCTTTCTCAACCAAGGCAACACTTTTACCTGCTTTACTGAACTTAGCCGCAAGTGTCTTTCCCGCCTTACCGAAACCGATAACAACTATATCATAATTAGCTTTCATAGCTTTTACTTCCTTTCATTATAATTTTTGTATATTATACACCTTATTTTGCACAATTGAAATACTTAAAATTAAGTTACTATTCTTTGTTTTAATTCTTTTAAACTGTTCTCAATATTAGCTACATCTACAAAAAAACAATCTAACATAAGTATTATCACCACTATAAAAACTCTATAGGTGGATGATCTCTCATGTCTTCGTTAATCGGATAAAGTAGCCATACCTCTGAGGTTTCATATTTCTTTGAATATGCGTACATCTGGTACATATCCTCCCGAGATATTCCGTAATTTTTCTCATTTTTATAGAGGCGTTTCCACTTTGTATCCAAAATAATCGTTCTGTTATCTTTCCTGATCACAATATCAGGCCTTAAAGCGAACTGCTTCTTTCGGCTCTATAAATAAGTAATGTCCCCTGTCCTGAGTATGAACATCCCATCCGTCCGGACAGAATACCTTCTTCATCTGCTTGGCTACATAGCTTTCATATACAGACTCCATCGGAAATAAAAGTGCTCTCGAATTCGTTGAGCCTGTAAATGTTGTAAAACTTTTATTCATCAAGAAAACCTTGGACCACTTAATCAATATTTCGTAGTTTTTAGTATTCCTGTTTATAACAACCTTAGAGAAATCCTTCTCATAATTTGCCGAGCTATCTACCGCTTCAAAAGCTGTAAGCAACTGCCGTATCTCTTTTGAGTTTTTGGTACTGCCTGTAAGTTTCTGTAACTTTTCCAATGTTGCCTTTACAAGACGATTTTCGGGTCCGTTAGGATGAAATTCATCAAACAAAACAAAAAAGCGCTCCTTATGTGACAAATTAGCTTTGATATGCTTGTTTACAATCAGTTTTCCCTTAAAATACCCTTGATTATCTTCCTGCTGCACATAGTTTGACCGTATTCCACGTTTAACAAGTTGCCGTACTTCTTGAATATACATATTGATGAATATCTCATACAAATTCATCTTATCTACATTCATGGCGGCATCATTAAATACCTTACTTGGAAAGTCTTTCATACTTCGAAGCATCTTTAGAAAGACTTTTTTAGTTTGTGTATTACCGTCCTCAGCCTTACCGAAATCTATCTTTGGGAGTATTTGCACCCGGTAACCGTTCTTCATCTGTATCAGACCCACATAATTCTTTATGCTGACCACATTTCCGATACTGCGCTTATATCCAATCCTCATAAACTTCAATGCGTCCGAGCTATCATCATTACAATCAAATTCACGTATAAAGTCTAAAAGACTGTCAAAGGCTTCAAAGTATTTGTAATCTTTATCATCCTTATAATTTTCATTACCTATGATAGTGTCAAACTCTCTCACTTCCAACAACTTATTCATTCAATCACCACATTCGTCTCACCAAAATCCGTTCAGTACCGCCAATCTACATTATTTCTTTATAGCTTTCAATATTCTTTAAGGCTTCCTCGTTAATCTCATACTTCTTATCCGGAAGATCTATAACTTCGTCAACACTGCCCTTAAATATATTTTTTACAACAACATCTGTATCTTTAATAAACTTATAAGCTTCATTCGTTTTTCCGTTATCACCCAAAACAAACTGTATCTTCTGATAGTCTTCATAGAAATATTCCTGTAAAAGAGGTACGACCGATTTTGAGAAGATAGTCGCCAGTTTTTCAACTGTCGGACTATCCTTAAGTCCGGTAAAGAACGCATGACCGATTGTGTGCTCTCTGTCATACAGAAATTTTATACGCTCATTTATTGTATCAAGCATTGCCGCAACATCCAGACCATCAACCTTATCAGCTCCAATATTCTTAAGTACATTTGTGTCAGGCATCATTTCAATAAAATCAAATCTACGTCTGAGTGCAGTGTCCATGAGCGCAATAGATCGATCTGCAGTATTCATTGTTCCAAGAATATAAACGTTTTTAGGCACACTTAAAGTGTCACCTGAATAAGGGAGCGTTACCTCCATTGCCTCATCAGCTCCCGCACGCTTGGTTTCCTCTATCAAGGTGATTAACTCACCAAATATCTTTGATATATTACCCCTGTTTATCTCATCAATAATAAACACATAAGGCTTTTTATTATCTTTAATTACAGTTCCGGCAAGATTATTATTTACCTTTCCGGTCAACTCCACTATATCAGAGATTTTCATCTTAGGAACTCTTGCAACTGTCATTCTATGAAGAATTTTTCCTTCATTTATATCTGTAATATCTAAATCAATGTTTTTTGCCAGCCACTTAACATCTCTTGTGGTTTTATCTTCCTCAGTTTTAAGCTCATATGCTTCATCATCTGTGATAACCGCAATACCGTTTATACGCTTCCTATTTCCGTCGGTACTGATTATAATGTCACCTGCAACCATATCATTTATAAATCTACTTGCTCCGTCTGAATCAAACTTTCCAATCTATACGAACCCTGTTATTATCAAAGCAATCCTGCCTTACTTCACTTCTTATTGTTACTTTCCAAATAGTGGCATCATCAGCTATATCAAATCCTTTTGTTTCTACTTTTTTCTTAGCGGCCTTGGTACAAAACTCTTTAAATATACCCGGGATAATATCATACTTTACATCTTTAGAATATTCACCATCTGAAGTTGAAACCATAATAGGCTTTATTCCTTCAATAAACTCTTCATATCCGTAAGACTGATGGAATGTAGTAAACTCGATGCGTCCGTTATATTTAAGTTCTTTGAATCTAACTAAAACATCCTCATACTTCATACTGTCTATATCTAAATCAGGCTCACATATAGAAACCGCATAACGCACAGTATTATATGTTTTTCCTGTCCCCGGAGGTCCGTATAAAATTGTATTAAGTCCTAACTTCTTTCCGTTGCTCATATCTTTATTCTCCATATTTACAATACTCCATATCCCCCGCTGTTCCAAATATACATAATAGCTGATACGGGATTTTTCCCTTCCTCCCAAAGCCATCCTGAATAAGTAGTTGAATTTCCAAAATAGCCTTCTGTAATAATTTCAAACTCACAATTTCTATGAACATCCATAAATTCCTCTAAAGAAATAGAATCTCCGGTAAAATGACCTTTACCTAAGGTTTTATTAAAAATCAACACACTGCAAAAGCCTTAAATCACAATCTTTAAAACAGACTTCACCCTCGTGTTCTACTTCTTCATTGTTTACATATTGAAATAATGAATCCATCTTTAGAGTAAGCATTTTATTATGGAATTTAAATTCCTTTACTCTACTGCCGTTTAGGCTGAAAATGATATTAGCGTGTCTGTCATATATAAATTTATTTATATTTTTTTGTCCATGATTTACTCCTAAAGTGAATCTATAGCAGCAGAATTTTTTTAATACTATCGTCTACTTATCTTAAATCTGCAATGTCTTATAATTATTATACATTATTCTATTATATATTGTGCTTCTATTTGTTATAATATGAGCAAGAAAGTGAAATTATCTTATAAAAAAAGAAGGGAAACACTAATGGATTTGAATTTAAACCCTGAAGAAATACAGAAAATAAATAATCTATGGAAAAACCTCACGATTTCAGCGTAGTTGGAGAGCTGTCCAAAAATATAGTAAATTATAAAGATAGTGTTACGAATTATTTTGTTAGGAATATTATTCTTATATTTATAAGCATTATTGTCGGTATAGGCTTTTTCTTCTTGGAAGAACAAGGCATCCTTCTGGACAGTGTTTTTGATAGATAAGCTTATGAAGTTTATAGCAAGACTGATTATATTTCTTATAGCACTACAAATTTTAAGTGTTCTGGTTTACAGCTTTATAGGCCCCGGTTGGGAAGAAAAGCAAAGAAGCAAACTGCGTGTACTTTACGAGAGTGAAATTCTTGAACCGATACTGCAAGCACTTTATCCTTTGGCCAAAATTGATATAGAACATGATATTTCCCCAAGTAATATAGAAGAGGTAGTTCCTGCCACAAAATACTATGTCCAATCAGGAATACTTAAGCTTAACAATGAAAAGGATATTGAAATAGTGGATTTATATGCATACACTGTTCCAAAAGGATTGGCTACCGGAAAGGATGAAATAAAGCACCTCCATGAGATTACGGGCTTTATCGGACAAGTTTACTCTATAAAGAATACGCACTCTTTAAAAGGAAATTTGCGAATTGTTCCGACAAAGCATTTCCTTAATATTAAGACTCAAGGAGGCTATCTTGGTAATATGTCAGGTGGAAAGAAGATTAGTATAGACGATTTATGGCACAACGAGCACTACAACATTTACTGTACTGACGAACAATCAGCAAGGATGTTCTTAACTCCTGCTGTTATTGATTGGTTTAACAACAATACCTCAGACTGTGAACTTTCTCTATACAGCAACGAATCTCGCATTTATATTGCAACTTATAATAATAAACGTCTTTTTGCAGCACCAAAAAACAAAGACAGCCTCAGGTCATGGAGTATAGAAAAAGCGGCAAGAAATATAAAATATGCCTTATTCTTTTGCAGACAAAATAGCTGAGATTATATAAGCATCAAAAATAAATATGAAAAATAGTCACAAAATAGGAGTCCGCATTCCTGTTCTGTGACTTTCTCATTATTTAAAATGACTACTCATTCCGACATTTAGGAATGTAGTTTTACAATATTTACAACTCCCGGATTTATATGCCTATTTCCTGTAAGTTTATATGTCTTCCATTTAAATCTGTAATCTCAGCCTTTTTCATCATCAGTAAGGTTATCAATAAAAATACACCATTCATTAGGATATCCACCGACAAATTCCATTTTGGGAATATGAATTTGGCTTGGGTTTTTCGCAAATAAACATAATCTGTTATCACCCCAAAAATCTTGTGAGCGTTAAAATCTGTTTATTGTATATAACATCTATACCTTCCAATTTTATCTCCGTAAATTTTTTTATTTTTCATAGAAGCTTCCATGTAGACTTATATTATCTGAACTTTTTCATAATATACTTCAGTTTTGGATTTTCAATCACTTCATAAATCTCAAAAACCCAGCTTATCATAAACTCTCTTTGCACTTTTATTAAAGTCAAACACCGTCAAAGATATACTTCTGATATTCTTATCTTTAAAGATAAAAATCTATAAATTCTTTTCAAAGCCTTTTGTTCCAAGACCGGCTCCTGTTTTTTTGTAGGATTTAATACAAATCTACCTATATGAATATTATCTTTTTCGATTTTCACCTCTTGTATCATTCCGATAAACTCTTCTTCATTAAAGATAGAAAATTTATTTTCCAATTTTTCTATTTTTTTCATAAGTTAGTGGAAACGATACTTCTGTTCCCATCCATTGCTCTTGAAATGTCACTCCTCTTTCATTTGACCACTTACATAAAAAGTAAAATATTGTATTTCTCAATACCTTTTGTAAATTTAATGCTCATAGTAATCTCCAAAACATATTATAGCTCATATTGCAGCAGCTCTTTCCTCAGCTCTTTTACAATTTCCGCCATCTCTATGATATCATCTCCTATCATTTCATATAGATCATATGACTTCGGATTTTTTACAAAGTCTTCTAAAGCATCTTTTATAGCTGTATATTCTTCTTCCGTTGCTACAACTCGTATGCATTGATTTTGTTCATCTTCATTGCCATATAATTCTCCAATGTTTACGTGTCCGTTATTTTTACATTCCAACAAAATAGCGGCAAGGTCTGTAACAATATCTATCGCATAATTAAAGTATATTTCCAGTCCAATCGAATTGGTAAATTCGAGATTCTCGACTGTTTGTCTAAAATCCATATTCTGCCTATCAAGTCCTATACCTATAAATATTTCTTTAAGTGTAATTTCTTCTTTATTCAGGCCTTCTAAAAACTCTATGAGACTCAGGCTGTCATCGGAACCACCGATAAAGTCTCCCCAATATTTTGCAATATACATATTTTACCTCTCTTTTAGTTTATATTATATTTATTTGAGAATTTAAGTTTTATGAAAAATAATACAGTCAATACAATATTTATAATTGTAACAATAATATTTCTTTACAGTAGCATCTATATATACCCTGTTATTTTTATATTTTGAAGATATAAAATCCATTTTTCCAAGCTTTCCATATCAAATTGCTTCAATGCCTTACTGTAGTAATTATAGGCAATATTGTGGTTTTCTTCCATCCATTTTAATGTCTTTTTGGGACCCAAATATGGCTGTCTCATAACATCACAAAAAAATTTTCCAAACTGTCTACCAACACCCAATGCCAACGAAATACTCCTTCGCAATCACATCGTTTTGCTCTCTTTAACATTTTAACACACCATGCAATATTGGATTGAATCTCTGTATCCGTCTTAAACGAATGATTTTTCAAATAATACCTAACATCTGAAATTATCTTTTTCCCCGATTCTATTATGGTCTATTATTAACTTACCATCAAATATCTGAACAAAACGCTCACAGTCAAATACTTTTTCAAAATATGATAAAAGGGTACACAAATACATCCAACTGTATGCCGTTCACAAATGATGTATCATGTATTTGATTGCCATCATCGTAAATAACTAATGCATCAAAATCACTATTTAAATCATTTGTACCGTTCGCATAAGATCCATACACAATAATAGAAAGCGGCATATATTTTTCTTGAAGATATGTTATAACTTTATCCACTTCAATTACCTCCACTTTTTAACCCCGTAGTTCCTCTCTCACCATCATCAATGCAAATCCCAAAAGATTCTCTCCCCTCCACTTTTCCATATCCCATCTGTTTACATCTTTCATAGAAAGACCTATTCCACAGATTTTATCCTGTACGGCACATTCTACAAGTATGTCATTACCTGTATTCAGAAGTCTTTTTCTTTAAAACATTATTCTAAGAAAACTGCAAGCAAACCCCTTGTATACAGCAACCTGCCTTACTCCGTTCCAATACGTATCATTATAATTTGAAACCTGTCTTCCAAAAGCTTTTATTTTTGAAACATCTGTAGTTTCTAAAATTTTCTTTGCAATTTCAGTATCTTCAAAGACAATAGCCTTTTTATACATCATATACTGTTCCATTGATAAAAACTGTGTCGAATCTATTTTTAAAGTCTAAAAGATACCAATTACTTAAATATCCGTTTTTCCTCGTCAAAGTTATGAAAACATCTTATAGCCATTTTCCTCTCCTGTTATCAGCTATTTTTATACATAAACGTCAAAAATAAGTACACATAGAGCAAAAAGTTACATAATTAGAACCTGACATTCTAATCCTGTGCCTTTTTTTATTTTACAACTCTCTGAGTCTCATCCATCTGTCCCATGTACTAAATGTGAAACATCTCCACCAAACTGTAGAGTACCAAGGACATATGTAAGATACTTTCCCAGTATCAGGTTATTAATTATTATACTTTTGAATTATGCTGTATATCATTATTGAGGTATTAGATCCGTTAGGCGTATTTGCAACAGCCAATTAGTCCTAACTATAACAAATGACTTAACACTTTGTTCAACAAGATTATTACTTAATTGTATTCTTACATCCTTTAAAAAGTTATCTAAGTACTCCTTTTGATTTATGGTATAAGTAATAGTCTTCCTATTATACTCTTAAAAAGGATATTGGATTCTATTTGTGAAGTCCAGCTTTAAAACTCATCTAATACTTGCATAACAATGAGATGATGTTTTTATGCCAAGTTCATAAAAAAACACTTGGCTTTCTTTGTATAATTGCACTTCTTTGTGCCAAAAACTGTATGTTCACATTGAATTTGATTCTATGAATTAACGAATGTAGTTTTTAATCCTTCTAAAATACTACTTAGTAAAACTCGCTGATTATCCTCAGAAAAATACTCATCTAAAAAAATTGTTATACGTATCTTTAATTACATCTATATCCTCTTCACTTTTTAATTTTTGTTTTAATTTTTTTAACTCCTCATATTTACTCATACTTTTAATGTGTGATATAATAATACGCACATGTTTTGGCAGATTCTCTTTATAGTATTTTGAAATCAATTCTATCTTCTTTTATCACATCATAATCCGACAAAATCTTATTGTTCAAATCTTTCTCCACAATCAAAAAAAGTTAATTAATCTATTTTTTTCTACCTGATTGCCCTGTAAAGACTAGCTCTCTATTTTTTTCTTCGTCAGATGAAATCCACTTGATTTTACAATTTCTCTTGTCAGGAATAATAAAATGTTCCAAAGTGTATTTCTGCTCTCCGTGATTATGATATGTAGATTTAAATATATTTTCTTTGACAATAAAGCAATCCATAATAGTATACAGATTAGACAAACTATCAAAGGAGCTACACGATTCTGGAAGTTGAACATTCTCAACTTGTATTTTTTCTCAAATCTTTTGCTAAATCTATGATTTGCCTTGGTTCTGCATTTTCTTTCATCGCATTATACAAGCTATGATCAATATTTTTCTTCGACTTCTTCGATGAAGACAAAGTAAAGAGAAACGCATAAATATATAGATTAGCAGTTATTGTCATAAAATCTTTCATTTTCCATTTTTTTCTGTGTATAATTTGTCCTTCAAAAATATATCAACCAATATAATGGCACCTTTTGGTACTGTGCAGATTTAATTTTTAATACTGTATAACATATAATCCTTAACATTTGTAATCAGGTGTTTGCTTGCTGTTTTATATGAATTACTGTCTACACAAATATCCTCAAACATATATGTATCATTTTGTATTTTCGCATAAAAACTATATACTCTTTCGCCATACTCAACCATCTGAGTCAGTATTCTATTAACATCGTCCATGTCTTTATATTCCAAAAAAATGTCTACCCTCCGGAGAAAGATTTTTCAGGGCATATCTTCAGCTTCTGTAACCAATAAATATGTATAGATATATTCATCAAATTTGTAATTTTTCCCTGAAAACTCTTTAAACGCAATATATGCTTTTTTTAATCTTATCCAAAGTCCTTTTAAATCATCTTGAAAAAGATCCTTCGTAAATCTTAAAAGCAATATCCTTTGAATATCGACGCATTATCTAACCTTTTTGACTTTTCATTAATATCTAAAAATTTGTTCAACAGCATCGGAATTACTGGATTCAATATTCTTAATTAGTACAAGAAATGTACATTTTTTTAAGTTTCCCTTTAAATTCTTTATAGCTATCATTTTTTGACAATATACCATTAATAGTGTCATAGGCATTTTCAAAGGCTTCTTTCTGATTATATACATCTTGTTCTTTATCAATCGCTACTTTAAGACATTCATTATCTTTGTCTTTACTAATATAATTCCCAATAGACTCATTTGATATTCTTTCATGCAAATTTTCATCACAAATACATCTTTTAAGGACACTTTGTTCCATTGGTGACCCTTTATAGTTATTATATAAGCTTAACAAAGACAAAATAATTGTTGTAAGTCTCTGCTGCCCGTCAGAAATCTCATAACAATCCTCTTTTTTTCATCAAGAATAATCATTCCTAAAAATTTATCCCTGTTTAATATATCAAGAACAAGATTTTTCTACACTTGAAGTATCCCATTCATATTCTCTCTGATACAGAGGTATTTTTTTAATTTTTTTATTTTTCTTTCCATGTAGAATCAGATATTTTGTTTGAAAAATATCTTCAACTGATGTTATAAATGCTTGCATTTCTTTCTCCTAAATATATTCTTTTTAAGCGACTAAAGCTTTAGCGTATTTCCACATTTCTGCTCAAAAATGTCCGAATAATACTCCTTAGAATCCCTTTGAACAATAATATTATTTGTTACTGGTATTCTCCTATTCCTCTGTTCCATTTTTATAAGAAAATCCTGCTTCGGTAATCTATTACCCTTTTTTTCGTTGCATCTTGCACATGGCAATACAAAAATTCCAAAGCTTATCATCCTTCACAAACGGCCATGGAATAAAATGGTCAACATGTATATTTCTTTTCGAGCTTTTTCCACAATAGAAACAGGTATTTTTCTCAAATTTTCTTCTTAATATTTCTCTATAAACCGACAAATCTCTCTCTTCGGTGTAGTTAGTCCTAATTTATCTATCACCCTCAACAGCACATTATCATCATTTATTTGTTCGAGGAATTGTACCCATGCATAATAATTTAATTTTTCTAATTTTGCCTTGTACTTCAATATAAAGTAATACACTGTAGGATTAAGAACAATTCCACACTCTTTCAGATTAAAAGCAGTATATTATTCCTTCAAAATCATCATACAAAGCACCAATAACAAATCTTTTACACTCTAATGTTACCTGTTTGATAATATGATTCTTTTAATATTTGCATCAAGGGATTCAAATTCCAAATTAGTTAACATGTCATTTTCTCTAATAGCATATTTAAATACCAACTCAACCTTCGAGAACTCTGATTTACCATCTTTTCTCATCTAACGCAAATCGTATTTCACTATCAGATTCCAATAATTATATGCGAATCGACCAAATTTTATCTTCGCTTACAACATATTCTGTTATAGGTCTTGCTTTAAGATTCCATCATGGCATAAGCGAATCTCCTTTCATCTAATATCTTAACTTACTCCCTACAGTTGCGTAATCATTCTCAATACCTAGCTGTACATTATAGGCATATATACAAAAGCATACACCCATACACCAGCACCAGAGTCTTCAACAGAACATGCCTCCATAAGAACGCCATCAACCACAAGATTTTTGTCTTTGAAGTATTAAGTTACCCTATACATGACATGATTACCTGTCCTTCTCACATAAGATGCCACTTCATTTTCATACGGTAACATTCCCTCAACATTTAGATATCTTGTTCCTGTAATCAAATTCTTCTCTTTTGCATTTTCTCTTGAAAGCTGATGTCCTATGAGATGACATCGGTTATATATGTAACGTTCTTCTATCACTTCTAGATATAAATATATATGCTATATTATTAAATTATTCAGGGAACGCTTTTTTTCTCCTATTACCACTATTTCTTGTCCTGAATTCTTTTCCGGTATGTTAATCTGCTTACTTATACCGTTGTATTTATCAATCAAAATCTGACATCTTATAATATTTTTTATAGTAAAACTCACATGAATGTTCATCTTTTAAATCCAGACAATTCATTACCACCTTTACTTAAAAGCTAACTGCAAGTTTAGATGTCATGTTATTCTCAATTAACCAGTTTAATATATCTGGTGTCAAGTCATGAACACTCGCCTTACCGGATGCCACTTTCTTGAGGAAACCAAGAATTTCAAGCCCATCATCACCAAATCCTAAGCTATTTATTATCTCATCTGCTTCCAGCAAGCCTTTTGTCATCTTATCCAAGTTATCCTGCTTAAACTCCCAAGAAGCGCCACACTTAATTTTGTTGGATGCGTAGTCTACTTTTTCTCTCTCTGGTGCAATACCCTTAATAGTCTGAAGCATATTTATCTTTTGATCTGCCACTCTATGATAGTAATCTGACCATTCTTGAAGTATTGCTTTCTTAATAGTAATTAATTCCTTTTGCAAATAATTAGCAGTAGATTCTTGTATCAAGCCTCTCGAAACTGCATCATTAGATGATTTAAGTAATCCTAGTACATGTTCTCTAGTTTCCTGTGATATGGCAAATTCCGATTGAGACATACTGTTTGTAACAGCTCTAACCATTAAATGATTTTCACTTACTACATTAGAGAATATCTTGTCATTCTTTTTCCTGTTTCTGAACATCATTAGAAGTTTTTCTAATTCGTATATTTCTTTCATATCTATTATGCTCTGATCTAATAAATCTACTAGCATTTCATCACCTTCCAATCCATAACAGCCTTACTATCTGATTCAATCTTATTACGTGACTCCTCATACCTCGTACTTAAGTCACCTCCATTATCCACAAAAATATTGCATCTTCTTTTTTCAACATCTCGTGCAACATATTCAGCATCTTTTTGTACAGTCTGTAACATTGCTAATACACGCTCAAGTTTGGACAGTGGATCTTTTGAGAACATTAGTAATGTATCTAAATCGTCTTTACTTGCAATTCCCTTTTCAACCTCACCAAAAGCTACCGATATAGTTTTAGCATCTTTTTTTATTCCATCTAACACCTGAATATTTCCATGAATATTAACCAAAGAGTTACTTGCTGTCTCATAAAAAGCCTTAACTTTATCAATCAAGTCCTCTATATCTTCATCATCAATATCCTCATAATCAAGATACATTCCGATTTGCTCCAGTAATCTTTTTCGCCTTTTTCTTTTTCTGCCTCAGCTACTTTAGATATACGTGTATAAACCTTTTCATATATTTCACGAATTTCTCGACGTTGTGGAATTGGATCCTTTAACAAAATTTGTTCATTCGGTATTAGTAGTTTTGCTTTCTGAATTTTGCGTACATCTGCATTAAATTCTGTTGCTCTAATAAACACCTGTGATGACTTCAGATTACCCTGAATAATATTGTAATACTGCGTAATCACATCTTTTACTTTTTCGTCATTATTTAGAAGCATACTTACAAGCGAATTCCACTCCGGGCAATGTGAGTTTTGTACAGGTTTTTTCAGATTTTTAGCCATCAGATTTATTGACGGAATACCTTCAACTTTTGTTCCTGTAAATACACCTTGCAATATTTCTCGTATCATCTCAGTAGCAATCGCACAATCCTGATAATCTACTACCTGATTTTTCAAAAATATTTACAGAGTCAATAATTGTTTTTTTCCACTTTTCGACCCAGGTCTGAACCCTGTACACCATCATAGCTGAATTCTCAAAATTCCAGCTTCCATTTCCTAGTGTTACATATGCCAAAAAAGCTTCTAACACTCCCTGTGTTTCTCTATCAGCCGGTAAAATCGTCAATGCGTTCTTGGCAGCTCTTTTCTGTCTTTCAAATCCTATAAAATCCTTTGTTGCTTTTTACACGATTCAAATTATCCAAAAGATATGCCTTCTACCTGCCAATTAATTGCAGATATCAAGAATCTTTTTATTTATTTCATCTCTAGCTTTTGTAATATTCACAACATCTTTTGTTGTAGCACCTACATTTAGTTCTCCACCATCAATCCAGATTTGTAATGTTCTCTGTCCAAGTAAGAAATCAGACATTGCAGGATCTACTTTCGGTGTGACAGGTTCTGGTGGTGGGGCAATATCCGGACCATCTTGTGGTCGTGTAATTGGTTCTACAGATACTTTAACCGACTTGTTGCCTTTTCTTCCTGTAAACTTTGGAATTCCTAAATCATCAAAAAATCCAATCGGCATTCCACCTAAATATTTTGTACCGTTTTCTTCATACTCCAGATCTGATGCATTACCCCAAACTCTTATGAATCTTTCGACTCTATCTGCCTGACTTTCTTCAACTTGCTGATGTATATATGTACTTACATATAAACTCTCAAATGGGATGTCATTAATCCTTTCAATCGCAAATTCAGGGAAACTCTCTTTTTTAAAGAGATAATTTCTCATAGCCCTCTCAATAACATCTCTTAACAGATATCTAGGGGTTCTATAATCCGGCTGTAAAATGCACATATACAGATTCGTAATTGCTTTTTAGTAAAGGGAATAACGATAATTCCTTACCCTTTGCAATTTCTATTGTATCCCAAGTAAATTTTTCCTCTCCTTTATGAATAGGATACTCTTTAATAGAAGCACCCATTCTTTGCCCAATCATCTAAGATATCGCTACGTAATGACATTGCATTCAAATATCTACCAACAAATTCATATAATGAATTCTGATCTTCACCGAATACATCATTTGGGATAACAAAGAACTGCGTTACTCTATCCTTATGATTATCCATAAAGTTGACATTAAAAATATTTTTCTGTTGTTCCTACAATAGAAGAAATTCTACAAAGTTCTTGACTTTCATACATACCAGTATGTTCAGTAGTCAAAACATTTAGCAGTGCAACATTTACACCTGTAAATGCAGTAATGTCCTCAATCAATAAAGTGAGATTTTTTTCCTTGTCTTTTTAATCTCTTTCCTAATTTCAACAAAGACCTGTTCAAAGTCTCCCGGTTCCAATCCGGCACATGTCTGAATAACCTTATTTACCAGTGTGTTCATATAATCAGCTAATCTTTCCGGCATTTCATCATCTGCAAGAATAGCATCTGCCATTTTCATAGCATTTTTAGCTGCACCATTACGCATATCGTCGCAAAAAAATTAACATCCACTTCAAAAATCTGAAGTTTCAAACAATGCCATTACATCTCTGCTATCACCGGTTTCATTTTCGGCTACTTTTTGATAAATACGATCAATAAACTCCTTCTTCTTCCATTAGCTTTAACTGAAACTGTTCGTATTGCAAGAGTTCAACTAATCTCTTTTTTTCATTATTACTTAAAATCTCATCATTTTCATCATTCTTGAGTTCAACAATGAAATTTTGATATATCATATCTTTTAAGCTTCTTATTATCAATCGTTGATGTAGCTCGCACCAGCCTATCATACACCGCTTTATTTGGTATATTAGCAACTTCAGGCAATTCCAGTAATTGCTTTATTGTTCCTTTCAAACTGTTGTCACTTCTGCGAACAAAAAGAACAACTTCGTTTTCCGGTGCTGCCTGCTCCAGTCTAGCCGCAAACCATCTAATAAGATGTGATTTTCCGCACCACTTGAACCTATTACTATAATAAACTGATGCTCGTTTTCTGTATTTAATACATATTTGTTGAACACATTTTCCTCAGACATAACTTTGTCCGATTTACTATCCCATTTTTTTCTTATATGAATATTTTTGAATAGGCACATGTGTAGCCAAGAAATCAGCTTGCGTACTCGTAACAGTGTCAATGCGAATAACTTCACCCTATTCTACTTTTTGCAATTTCTGAATTCATAAGCTATCTCCTTATTGTTACGTGAGTAACTGTTGATTTAACAGGATGTAGTTCCGCCTCATATAAGAACCACATATCACCACTATCCAGCTTGTGAGACAATTGGATAATTCCTTCATCATGTAATGCCCTTAATCCACTTGACATTGCAAGATTAATTTTCTTATTTCCGTCAATATCGTATAATCCAATTTCAGTATACGGCTTAATTGCAGCTACAAAATCAGTAAATGTATACTCTTCATCTTTTTAAATTGCATACTGCCAAGACCGCTTTCAAATATGTATACATATTCGGTAACAAAAGCATATCATGAAGATTACCAAGTCCTAAGTACGTGGCCCAGAATCTCCACGCTCTCATATCATCTTCATATACCGCTTTTCCTATAACTTTTGACATATGTTCTACTAATGCAGCTTCAGACACTCCTTTAAACTTAAACACTTGTTCATTCATCGAAATATATTCTTTTGATACATCAAAGAATAATCCTTCGGATATTTTATCTATATTACCTACAATATATTCTCTCATTGAATCATAGGATGATACACACTTTGATTCTACCGCCAATGATATATCACCTTCTTTTACAGAGATAAGTCCTAACTGTTTTGCTCCATCACGAACTGTTCCAAAGTATTTTGTTGAGCCCCCTAAGTCCGATGGTTCTAAAAACTCTCGCAAGTCGCTTTCCTGCATGGTTCTGCTCTTAATTGCTTGACAAAGAGCATATACTCTTTCCGGAATTGCAGATGTTTTCATTCTATCTTCAAACATATCTCTACATCCTTTCTATCAAATATTCTTCAAGTACCGGTCCATCAATAATTGATGAAACAGTTTTACCTATTTCATTACAGAAAATATCTTCTTTGAAAACATGCAACAATCGTATTTCACCGGTTTGTAATGTTTTTCCGTAATCTACTAATTTTTTTATATATGGCTGAATCTTTTAGTTCCATACAAAACTACTGCATCTCCTGCGAAGAAATAATAATCTCCATGTTCAACCAGACGAACAAACTCATTCATCCCTAACAAATTTACGTCCGTCCATCCTGAAATACTATTTAATAAATTAAAATAACTACTTTGATCATCGTCATTTATAATTACAGTTGAAAATCCTCTGTTAATTACATTTCCTATTAACTCTGTGCTATCACTATCCGCAAATAAAATAGCCTCATTAGAACCAGCAAACATATTATTCAACTCAACTGAAAACTTTCTTGTCGGAGCCGGAATTTTCTTCACCAGCTCAAATCTATTTGGATCTGATTCGACAATATTCGTATGATTGTCGCAACCGGCACAGTATTCCGAAACCATACTATATGTAAAATCAAAAAATCTCAGACCAGCACCTTTTTCTTTCCAAGCATAACGGCACGTCTCATCATCTTGAAATCTCTTTCATTCTTGATCCATTCTTTAGTACGCACATCTTCTATCAACAGTTTTTGTATCTTCAGTAGTCTGCAGTAATCTTTTATCCAAAATAGATATTCTGATAAAATACACCTGTGTTTGTGGATCTACTACCATATCTAAAATCTTAATCAGATTATATCTTCTCAAAAGAAGGATCACATAGATATTCCATTTCTGGTCAACAGCACTAGTATCCTCAGCATAATCTACACTGTTATAATTAGGCTTAACAGATGTGTCCAACGTGTAATAGCCAATTCCTCTAGTAGATGTATGACTATTAAGCATACTCTCCCATCTTCCAAGAATTTTTTCACTTCCTAGCACTTTGTCTGTCATAACAAACGCAGATTCCAAATCTTCTTTTGGATACACACACATTACACTAAGGCAAGGGAGTCCGTCTCGACCACCTCTACCCAATTCCTGATAGTATGCATTAGGATTATCAGGTACATATAAATGTAATACTGTTCTAACATCACTCTTATCAACTCCAACTCCAAATGCCGAAGTTGCTACTATAATGTCAAACTTATTTTCTGACCACTCATATATGATTCGAGAACGTTCGTCAGACTTCGTTTTTCCGGTAAAAGTCTCAACATTAGTGATACCTACGTCTGCTGCCATTTTCTTGACCGTTTCAGCTTGATCAGGTCTCATAACATATACAACCATTGGTCGAGGTAAACATCTCAATAATTCTCTGGTTTTTCATTCTTATCTCGAAATGATGTTGCTGTTACTAATTCAAATCTAGGTTCCCTTCTTAATGCATCACATCGAATTTCAATCCATTTATCACCATTAGCAAACATGCTCTGAAGTATTTTTATAGTACTTCTTTCATATGTCGCAGAAAGTAATACAGTTTTTAGCTTTGAATTCTTTTTCATATAAATTATTACGCCAAGGTTCCAAACATTGATAATCTACACGAAAAATTCCCCCATTCAATTACAATATGTGCCTCGTCTATAATAAGATTCCTTAGATATCCAGCATCATTAGCTGCCTCTATCACTTGTTTAAAAACTTCATTCTTAATAAGTGCTTCTGGAGATATAAACAACAATCTTAGTGTTCGATTTTTTTATTCTATCTATAATGCTTTCGCTTCTCTTCGTTTGCTAAATCACTGTAATAGCAAACAATCTCTGATTTAGATGAAACTCGAATATTATCCTTTGCAACTCTAACTTGATCCATTGCCAAAGACACAGTTGGTACAACCGTAATAGTCAGTCCATCTTTTTTTTGATATGCCATAGTTTGTGTAATCAAGCTTTTTCCTCCACCTGTTGGCAAAAGAAACTAACGCTGTATATCCTTCCGGCATATTGAGTGCACCATTAACCGCAAGTTTCTGACGTATTGATTTGAATCTTTGAAATCCTGTCAAACGATATATATTAGGCGTTACCCCCAGGAAATATCGGTCATCTTTTTCAGGTTCTACATAATCTTCCATGAATCCCTGCTTAATAATATCCATATTGAGATAGTCCGGCAAATTTAAGGTTGCATAACAAAGACCTTCTACATCTGTACGGAGTCCATATTTATTATTTGTTATATCAATATACTTAGGTAATCGCACAGCTGTCTGAAAAACAAGCAGATAATTTCTAAGTGAAATCAATAAATCATCCAATGATATTCTGCAAGTTCTATAAAAATTCACATATTTAGACAACCTATATGCTGTCATGTATCTATATTTTTCTATTCCTCCTCTTGGACAATTATTTGTGCTTATCCCACCCAGTTCATTATCTAGAATCTTTTGTATACATTCTTGAATCTGCTCTTTAATCATACGTCTTCCTCACCATAACAAATGCTGCTGCCTCAAGTTCTACTCTTGTTGTTCTTAATGCCTCCAGCACTATCTTATAGACCTGCTTTTTCTTTTCGACTTCTCCTGCATCTACACCAAAAAACTTAGCTTGTGCAACTTCTGCATTCAGTGTCTGCTCTATGCTGGCTGCTGCTTGTTTTAAATTGCTACTAGACTTCATTTTTTCTTTCACCTGATTTTTAGCCATCTTCATTGATGTAGAAACAAATGTAACCCACTTGTCTTCCGGATAGGTCTGCCTAAACCAAGTTATGTTTGAACAACCATATTTTTTTCCTTAATATGTAATCCATCTGTTTTTACAGATCTTCTACCTAGGTGTACTACATCTCTTTGAATTTCAGATTTTGATTCTCTTGAAATTGTATCAATAAGTTTTAATACCTTATCTACAGGGACATACTCATACTTTTGTGTACTGATAGGTGTTATTACACTATCAACAGAAGCATAACTCTTATATTGTCTTATCGCAGTTAGAGGAATTCCATTCTCCAACAATAACTGCTCGTTTGGATACAAATTCAAGTATAAACAATTCCTCGCAATCAAAGTCTGCCTCAACCTCAATAGCTGTACATGTTCCTTTGTACGAATTCATCGCATTATCTACAATACAATCAAAAACTTCATCTCCTGGAGCAAAAGAAATGTAAATAATCATTTTCAATAGATAATTCACGATTAAAAGTTCCTACAATCTCCCTGTTACCTGTAGAAGTTTTATTTCCACTTTTTTCTTCGTATAATTCCCTAATCCTTCTAGAAAATGCATTTGATGTACGGTCTACATATTCCATCCAATTAGGTGGTATCAACATTGAGTTTTCTGCCGACTTTATAGAAAATGAATTTTCATTAAACCTCCACAATACCATTTTTATTAAACTGGCCTTTTTAATCCTGCAAGATTAAATTTCATCCCATCATTGTATTTGCGAACAATTCATTCTCATTTTGAGGTATAGTAATGCAAAAGTCTTTTTTAACTCTTGATTGAGCGTTGCATAAATAAATGCAGCCGAATCGAAATGTTGTTCTTCTCACTTCTTTTTTTCCATTAGTTGTGAAGATTCTATAATCTCATTAATTGCATTGGAAATTCCGTATCGGAAATCACTTGTTACTGCATGAATAATACCCTCATTGATTTTCATTCATAATGATTTCCAATCCACTTAAGGATTGAGTAAAGATATTCAATCCTTTATTCCAGAAATTATATAATTCTTCTTCCAAAGTTTCTTTTGCGTAAAGTTACAACCGAACATACATCTTTATCTGCTGGTCGTCCTAATCTGTCTAATCGGCCTATTCTTTTGTTCAATAGCATTTGCATCCCAAGGAAGATCGATATGAATTACAAAATCTGCTCCCTGGAGATTTCTACCTTCTCCACCAGTCTCATCGCAAAGGAGTATTTTGCATTCATTATCATTTTGGAAACGATAAATACTTAATTCCAATTCTTCTTCATTCATACTCTTGTTAAAGAGTGCTGTTTTGTCCTCGCCAAAATACGTTCTCAATACTTGACCGTATTTGTCAAAGGTCTCTGAATAGTTTTGTAAAATACTACTACTTTTTCTTCATATATTTCTTGATCAATGAAATCAACTACACTAAGTATTCTACTCGAATAGTTATATGGCTCTGCTAATACTGCATCAAAGCTCTTCAAGCATCCAATCTTCTGCGCTTTGCCATTCCTTTGCATTTTTCTTCTACATCCTGATTAATATCTAAACCGTTATTTCTTTGCTGCTCGATCTCCTTATTAAACGCCCAAGATGAGCTAAAAAAAGCTGTAAGTAACGGAATATAATGTTTTTTAAAATCTTGTGCAGAAATCTCCTGTCCACTTATCCAATCAACAATGGCTTCATAAGTTGTATGCTCATATGTATTTTTATCAGGATTAAGCGTATATTCAATTTCTCTGACTGTTCTGTGTGGAAGTTCATCTTCCATGTATCTACGTCTATTTCTGATAATATTTTTTTCAAGCTGATAGTTTTCGCACACATATAAAAGTGCCTCTTGTATTGCGCCCTTACCAAAGTCTTCACTATCCAAACTTATTTCTGATAAAACCTTATTTAAGCCTTTGTCCTCAATCAGTTTAGAAATTCTTCTAAGACCATTTTGTATATCATCAAACAAATCTGTACAATTATCGTTTTCTAAAGGATTTTTACCATCTTCCAAAGTATCAGCAATATTATCTATATAATCATCAAAAATCCTGTAATACAAGATATGTACTCTTCGTAATACTTTTTGTTTTTCTACAAGAGTTTGAAAGTCTTCTATTGAAAACTGGTCGTATTTGTAAGGCATAATAAGTTGAAGCAATGCCAAATACGCTTCTTTTTGTTGAACCGGAGTTGCTGATAACAGCAAAATATTATCTGAGCGCTTACTAAGTGAATGGAAATGTGTATATAACCTTTTGTTTGCTAAAAGTTTATGTGCCTCATCTGCTATAACAAAGTCCCACCGACTGTTAATATATTCCTCAATATCTTCTTCAGCTATAAGTTCGACATAATTATCATTCACGTTATTTCCCGGTATTATTTCAAACTTAATAAGTAATTCCGCTCTCCACTGTGCTACAAGAGGACGTGGTACTGCTATTAAAATTCTCTTATTTGAATTATGTAATATGTATACTTTTAAAACAGAGGCTGCCTCAATAGTTTTACCCATACCAACTTCATCTGCTAACATCACTCTACAGTTTTTTTCTTGTAAACAACGCATAATCGTTCTGAGCTGATGTTCTTTTAAAAATATCTTACAGCCTGCTAATTCTTTGAATCCAAACACTGAATTATCAAGAACTTTTACAGTTTTACTTACGACATTTCTTCCAAAATACCACACAGGATTCTGAAACTCGTAAGTTCTAAGCTGTTCTGCCGGCGAAACTCTTCCACCATTGAATGATGCATCTATGACATCTTCTCTAACCTTTATAACCCTATCTGTAAATTCTTCTTTAAGATAATAGTAGTACCATTCATCATCTTTCAGTGTAGATAATATCGTATATCTGTTTCCTCTATAAGTAACATACGATTTACGATGCAAGGTACATCTCTTTACATAATTGTATGGTAATTCAGCTTTTTCTGGTATGTTCTCATAATAATTTCTAAATCCAAATGGATCTAAAAATGCTACTGTTAAATTCTCTGTAAAAATCATCCACTTCAATTATTCGACCCACAATAAAATTTCTTGGGTCTTCAAATTCTGCTATTGGACATCTTACGTACATTCCCTTTCCAAGAGTCCTACCTCCCCTATATCTCAACCAATGATTTATAGCTTTCAAGACACTTCTCTCTTACTGCACACCATTGACACCATATATTTGCTTCTTTTTCATAACTTGCATTTTTAAGATTATCCAGTAAAAATTGTTTTTTCTCTGCCACCGTCAAATCTTTAAATTTGCCAAGTAATACATTCTCCTGATTTTCATTTTCTAAATGCAGGTATATGAATTCTTCTTTTTTTCTCATCATTTCAGAATCAATATCTGTCACCTTCAGAAACTGCTTTATTTTCCCATCCTTCAACGCTTGATGGATAATTGCACTCTTTGCATTTGATTTAATATCTGTTATTTCAGATTCATTCAAGAATCTAAAGTATCGACTCAAGCGTTCTGCTGAATCATCCAGTGCCTCATTCATTATTGCCTCTGTAGCAATTTGACCTTCCAACTTTCGTCGTACAGTGTTTGCTAATATTATCTCTAGGTATTTGGCCTGTAAGAATCTATCTTGATACTTAGTTCCATTTTCTATTAAGGACTCTAATGCAAACCTATATCCACATATGCGTCTTCTAAATCCATCTAAATCCACAAAATTACTTGTGTTTGTGCCTAAATCAAATGTTATGTTCTGTCTTTGATGAACCTCTGTTGTATCATGAATATTTCTCTCTGTCTTGATACCCAACAGTTTCAAAACATAATACAGTTCATTTTCTTTATCATCATCATTTTTTTATAAAACTCAGCTTTAAACTTACATCTGTTAAATTCTAATCCGTAAATCAAGGCATATCTTTTAAAATGTTTAAATTCTTTTCTTGATTTCACATAAACCTGATATTTCCAGTCTAATGGTTCATATGCTTTTTCAAAAAAATTCTATAGTCAGCGGCCACGGAAATTGATCTTCTCTTTTTACATTCATATCAGCATCAGATACACATGCAAAATGGTAGATTATGTCTGGTTCCTGCGTTGAACTTTTCAATACATCTCCGTCAATCTGCTGGAAAGCTCTGACAATCCAGTTCGCACTATCTCCTTCTGACTTTCCTGCTTTTAGATAATACGCCATTGTATCCTTTAAACAATCAAATGTACTAGTTGTCTCAATTTTTTCAACTTCTTCCAGTCTAGCTAATAATCTCAACAAAATATCCTGAAATTCTGTTTCTGCATCAGCTGTTGGCAAGATTTGTGTTTCTACAAAATCCTTTAATTTTTTTCATAAAAATGCTTAAAATTATTATCATCATTCTCAAAATCTTCATAAAACAATTTTGTTATCATGTTAAGTGTTTCAAGAGCTTCTATCAACTCGTCTATTTCATCTAATTCAACATTGAAATATGATAATTTCTCCAATTGTTCGGCATATTCTATTTTCCCTTTATTCAACTTAACTATTTGTTTTTTTAGCTTTTTCAGCAAATCAATTACACCATCTGTCTCGCTATCACCTTCCAGCTTTGTAGCCCTGGAAAAATAATTTCTGGTCTGATTAAATGTAGTGATTAACGATCCTACTTTCTTTTTCATATAAGGCTCCTGAATGTAAGCATTCCGCAATGTCATTCATATTTTCGATTTGAATACCACCATTTTCGCTGTCCCACATATTGGTAACAGCTACAAAAAAGTGCCCAATTGGATATGCTAAGAAATGTCTTTCTCCAAATTGTTCCGGGAAATAGACTTTCAAAATATCGTTTACAGAATTATTTGCAGAATAAAACTGCTCCTTCATATGTGAAAGTGCTGACCCTTTCTTATGTTCATCTGAATGAAAATCTTTAACCGCCTCTTCATATATTCGCGCAACATATGCTGAAAATTCAGTAATGTTATCAAACTCAACCACCTTAACATTGCTTATGTCTCCGCTTTTTTCAATCAGAGTTCCATTTACCAACCTTCCAATTTGATCAGCAAGCATATTACCTTCATAGCTCGGTTGTAATAATGTTGTTGGTTTAAATTCGTTGTTAAACTGACTCTTTATATTGAGATCAAAGCAAGAATAAACATCCAGCCAAGTTTGATATATCTCGTTATACTGTTGCTGATAATTAAATAGCAGTACAACTCGCTTGTATTTCGAGACTTCTTCAATCATTGATAGAATTGTTGGCGTAAACTGATGTATACCATGAATAACTACCGTATTACAATCAACATTATCTATTGATTTTTACTTCTACCTCGCCTTTTATCTTTTGCCACTAAAGCTATCTTGATAGCTTTATCAATTTCATTTTTCCGAAAAATTATTCTTTAATTGAAAAACTTTTTGCATTCTCGCTACGTAAGATTGCATTATATGATGCAACTAAATATTTTTGCTCTTCTGTAATCTTTTTGATTTTGATATTTTTTTAACAATAATCCCATTTCAGCTATCAGTCGAATACTGTCTAACAAAGCACTCTTATTGAATCGCAGAGATTGCTTTATCTTCTTCCATCTTTCAAGTTCTATATTCGGTGTCACTTTATCTAATGTGTTTGTCAAAATTGTGTACTGTTCAATATATGTTTTTGTATCAAACCATCTCGGATATAGTGCTTCAACTAATTCTTCTACTGTGGCCAATTGCCCATTATCAAGTTCTCCATATACTGCTGACAATCCATTTACCATTGTCTGCGATACACAAAAATGAGCACAGTTTTTTATCGAATCCCAATAGGGTTCGTTATTTATTTCATACGGATTGCTATAAGTATATATCGATAATGACATTTTATACCTCCATTAAATTCTGCCACGAAATCTTGCTCTTAGATTTTATATCCTTCATCCAAACAACATTTCTAATAGCTCGAGTTAGTGCTACATACAATACTCTACTTTCTTCATTAACTCTTTCATTTTTGTTCTGAGATACATCATAATTAGAATTATATTTCTTATTTTTCTCCTCACCTATTCTAATGCCATATGCAAGTTTCTCATTTTCCACATACACATCCAAATCGGCTTTCTTCATTGATGCAATATCCATACCCATATATGGCATAATCACACATCCATATTCCAGACCTTTTGCCTTGTGAACCGTGGTACAAATCACTCGGATATCATCAGTTTCAACCTCTATATTTCGTGCAAGTTCTTCCTGCTTTGTCATAATATTTATATGCATACTATGTTCTATTACATTGAGCGTTAAGTAATCTACACTATATGTTTTAATTATTTTCTCCAGAACCAATTCATAGTTTGCTTTTATAGAATCTTTGCTCACTATCGGTATCTGAATATTGAAACCATGGCTGACATCCTTCATAAATATTCCTCAACAACAGTAAAATTGGTTGAATCTTAGTATCTAAAATTATCTGTTCCCAAGTTTTGCTCATCGTAGTCATGAAATACTGATCCAGTACATATGTTAACTTTGTAATCTGTTCCTCTGAACTCAGACAATGTAATCCTTGTATATCTAGCTGAATTCCAACATAATTTGAGTCTATCAAGTTAAAAAGATTAACCGGATTTCTCGGATTAAGCAACGCAATGACCAATTTATACAGTTCCAACGCCGGCATAAGTTTATACAAATCACCACCTACTTGAGTTTCTATAGACTCACCTCGTAACTTTGCCTCCTCTAAGATATTATGAATCTGCCAATTATCTCTTACTAAAATAGCAATAGTTCTATCTTTAGAAGATAATTTATTATGCTTGGACAAATATTTTATAATGTCTTTTTGCCGTGTGATTTCTGCAAAGAGTTGTTCCATTCTCTGCTCATCACCATCGTACTCTAATTTTGTCACTATCTCGTGTGAGGATATAAATGTATCAATACTACTTGTCAGAGAATCTTTTCCCATCTTAAATGGTAAATATCCTTTTGTGCCCATTTTAGAAAATACTACATCAAATCTATCCAACAATCTCTTATCTGTTCTATAATTTATCGTGAGTGAAAACTCTTCCCACTTCTCTTTATCCGTTCTGATTAAATCAAATGCACTAATTGTCGTCCCCTGAAACGATAAATACTTTGCTTTAAATCGCCAACTACAAACAAATTAGTATTTTTGATTACATTTTGCAGTTTCAAGAAAGAATCAATCTGAACATCATCTGTATCCTGAAATTCATCTATAAATAGATACTTATATTTGAGTACACATTTTTTTCTTTTAAAAATACCATTTACAGCATCATTCAGTAAAAGCATACTTTCTTTCAGATCAATTTTTATTCTTTGAAAATATCTGTGCTTCGTATTCATTTTTCAGCAGGTATCATAACTTTCATGATGACATCATTAAAAACAGCCATTCTTCGAAAGTTCCCAGATTTTTCTGCTTTAAGCTCCTTAATTCCATAGCTCTTATTATATAATTGCTGTGAAAAATGCATTAACAGCTTCCGGAACTTATGCACAGGCATTTTTTAATTGTTGAGCAAAAATTTGCATCTTCCTTTTGCTTTTCTACCAAAAAAATTATTTAGATATTTCTCATATACCTGTTCTTTTCGCATAATCACTTGATGAAATTGCAAACTCTGCACCCAATCCATACTCCATAGCACTACTTTGTAAAAACAGCCTTTTGCAAATTTATGTATGGTCGAAATCTGCATTAAATCTACAGCCTCTATTTCATGCAGTACTTTTTTATTTTTTGTGAGAATATAGCAATTCATGAAGTACTGCTTAAGTCTTACTTTCATATTGTCAGCAGCTTCATTAGTAAAAGTTACCATTGCAATCTCGTCTACAAGATTATTTACAAATCGTTTTCTACATGCATAAATAGGCAATGCGAGATACCATTGAATAAGTTTTACCTGTTCCCGCACCGGCTTGAACAAGTACATTTTTATCACCTTTTGCATGTTCGACCTTATACTGATCAAAATTCCAACTTGTAGAATTTGCGATTTCTTCAAGTATCAATTTTGTTGCTCTGTATATTGCCCCTCTACAACAATTTCATTGCCTTCCAAATCTAAATTATGAGTATAAATTTCAAAATTAAATATTCTGAATGATCCGGATATAGAGTTAAAATCATTCTTTTCATCTCTTTCTGCAAGTCTCACATTCCCTTTGTCAGAAACAATACCTCTTGAATTAAACCCATCTTCTAGCTTTTTACAAACTGATAGCAAATCCATTTCGCTCTTAACAAATACAACTACTTTTGTTCCGGCAAAATACATCTCAGCCAATTCATCTGAATTCATTTCTGTTAACTCATTGTTAAATACTTTCAGTAATGAATATGCATCAGAAACTTCTACGATCTGATCATCCTTTGCCTTATATGATGGTTCAAAATACTGTCTTTACAACAGCCATTACTTTTTTTCATCAAAATGGAGTACTATTCAACAGTTTTTTTCTTTATAAATGCGTTTGATATCTTCTGACCTAACTTGGATGCTGAATTCAAATCATCCGAAAAAATAGTAAAGTCCTTAGAAGATACAATATCTAGCCTTACATCCCTATATTCTTTTTCTGATATAAATGGATAACATACCATTGATAATACAACAGGACTTATTCCAAACTGGTCATTCAAAAATTTAGCCAATCAAATCTATATCCTCTTGCCTGTTTTTTTCCGGAGAACCATAAATTTTGACTCTCCTTGAATCACAATTTCATCAGGACCTTTTACATCAAAAGATATACCGTGCTTGCCATCCCTTTACTTCAATGACCATAATCCCAATATTCTTTATAAGTAATGCAAAATCAAATTCACGATCATCAACCACCTCGCGATGATTGTAAACAACCACATCATTAGGCAGTAATGAAGACAGCCTTTTCCCATACTAATGCTTCACCTTTATATTCAGTTGGTTTGTTATCCATCATTAATGCCATAATGATTTAATCCTCCTAAATTTTTTTGTTTTTAACTAATCTTATAAATTTTTCTATGTCTTTTTCCGTTGTGTATTTATTGATTGACACTCTCAATACCTTTGTAACTTTATCTGCCAATCCAAGTGCCTGTATTACATAAGATGGTTCTCCTGCACTACAAGCTGAACCTGTTGATAAAGCCACTTCCTCGCTAACCTTCTTAATAAATCTTTCATTATGAAAATCCAATTTATCTACTACCAAACTAACTATTCCAGGCAAACGCTTTGATGTATCTACTGTCGTATGAATACCATCAATTGTTGATATTCCTGCTATCAACATATCATCCAGGCTTTTTATATATGCTTTATTTTTCTTAAGATCTCTAAGAGCAATTTCAGCAGCTTTTCCAAATCCAACAATATTGTGAACTGCATGTGTTCCTGCACGGAATCCAAATTCCTGCTCTCCCCCATGCATAAATGCAGTTATTGGAGTTATACCATAAGCATCAGCCTTCATAAATGCTGCTCCGATTCCCTTTGGACCATATATTTTGTGTGCAGAACATGATGCATAATCTATCCCCATTTGTTTGACATTGATTTCTGACTTACCTAATGCCTGTGTCAAATCCGTATGAAGTGCAATATTGTTTTTCTTACAGACTTCTGCTACAGACTCCACATCACTTATTGTTCCTATTTCATTATTCACATACAGCATAGATACAAGTGCCGTATTCTCTTTGATAGCAGAAGAAATCTCTTCAATATCAATCTCTCCATCAGAGTTGACTCCGACAAATGATGCTTCGTATCCTCTATCTACTTTTTCTTTCCACCAAATAAAGATGTAGTGGGATCATTATTTGAATACAACTCGCCATTCAAATATTTTGCAAGTATTCAGAGTTGCCTTTATGTTCTACAAGAGATGTAATGACGTGATTTCGTCCATCTCCATAAAACTTTCTGTAGTCCAAATATCCTTTTATAATAAAAGTTGGAACTTTCTGTTGCACTAGCAGTAAAAATTATTTCCTCTGGTTCAGCTCCAAGTACTTAGCAACTTTCTCTCTTGCGTCTTCTACTGCATTCTTTTGCATTGGTTGCTTTGCAATAATATTTACTGGATGGATTTCCAAACTCCTCATTCAAATATGGAAGCATTGCATCTCTAACTTCCTCATCAATCGGAGAGGTTGCACTATTATCTCAGATAAATCATTTTTATTCTCCTTTTCGAAATCATTTCAATTACACTAGCAGCAAATTGTGCATATTGATTTCTGAAATTCATTTGAAAATATCGATCTAACTCTCTCTTTGCATCCTCTTCGCTATCAAATTCTTTTTGAATCTGGCAAATTTAATTTATCAGATACTAATTGAATTACTTTTTTCTGAATATCCTTTTATATGTTTGTCAGGGGTTCTGCAAGAACTTCAACTTTTTCTAGCAAGTACATATTCTTGATATTTTCCATTTGTCTCTATCGATAAATACATAGTTAAATAAAGAATTCTTATACTTTTTTTATTTCCTCGGGATATTCATACTCAAACGTCGCATTTGTACTTAACTTACATTCACATTTTTCCACTATCATTTATGATGAAGTGTTCCACACTATATTTTTTTCAGAATTATTCAAAAATTGTTCTAATTCCTTCGTTTTTATGTGGTTTGATTTGTATTCCATTATTGTCAATATCAAAATAATCATATATCGTAGCAATAGATTTACATCTAAACTCCTGCTTTTCCTGTGAAATACTTTTGGCTTTTAGTTAGAACAAATTTATAGCTCAGCCGATATTTGCCTACTCGTTAATTCTCTTCCTCAAAACAAGTTATGGCATAATTTTACCATTTGTCCTTCCCAGTTATCTGATCTTATAATTTTATAAAGTTCTATCACTGTTTTTTTCTTTGTTTCATATAAAGTAAATAATGTAGATGTTACAAAAAACCCCATATATTGAATCAAAATTGCCATTACGAAATTCTAAATTTATGAAGCTTTCCAACAAGTATTTGATTATTAAACAATTTGGAGCTTTTATTCTTGTCTAATACTACTTTTCGAAGCAAATTATACATAATATCTATTTCATCATTATCCACCTTGAATTTCTTATCTGCATCTGCCAGTTTCTTGTAATATTCTCTTATTTTTAGACGTGCATGCGTTTCTGTTACAATAGAAACTAAAAGTTCTTGTATCTTATCCAATGCAATTAATTTTTCTCTAATATATTTTTTTATTATGTATACTTAACTATATGTTCTCCAGATGCTATACTTGTTACCTTCGATCTCTTTTTCATTCTTTAATGTAAAATCTGTTGAGAATTCTATCAAACGATAACTTTCATGTTTTGATAACTCACACTGTAAAAAGTGCTCCAAAAAGCATCATAAACGGATAATCAATGTGCTTATTTAATACTTTATTTTTCTTGTTTTAATTTACTCCAGATTTTTAAATAATTTCCTCTGAGTTGTCTTGCGCAAAACAGATATCCCTTAAAGATGTCTTCCGCATCTAGCCGCACTCCTTTAAGATTCACATCCAAAATGCCCTCAATACTTCTCTCCGCAGAATCTGTTTCAATAATCACATTCAATTGCGATTGTTCCAAATTCTTGAGAAAATCCTCTGCCTCTGCAATATTTGCAAAAGAGATCAACTTTTTCCATGGCATCCCATATTTCCATGTATTTATCATACTGTCCATAACAATCACTTCTGATTATTTCTTCCATTTCAGATCCAGAAATCTTTGTTAAATCAAAAATGATTACATAGATTTCTAAATCCCGGGAAACTTTCTACCGTTATTTCACAAATCTCAAATATATCAAACCGTTCCGAGTATTTACCTTTTAAAAACAAACTATTAGTGCGATTACCGTCGTACGTTGTTGTCCATCAAGAATTCGTAATCGCTTTGTCTTTTTTGTAAATATTAAGTTTCCAAGAAATTTTGATCCTTTCTAACATCATTAATAAGGGTAATTAAATTATCTTTTGTCCATCTAATTTCTCTTTGAAAAATATGGGACAATGTATTTTCTGTTTTCTTCCAAAGTTATTAATGGTGTGCTATTAGTACCATTTCTAAATTGAATGTCTGCGCTCTTTACCCCATATAATTCTTTAACAGTTATTACCGTTCCAACCATTGTTCCCATAATTTTTCCTCTTTCCTGTTATACGGTATCTCCCTCACCCAATACTTGCAAAAATGTATTTATCCATATTTCCAGCGTGATTGTACATATCAAGTAAAAAGCTTACTTCCCCTATCTATATGCGCTTTAACATACTGTGGAAAGTACTCTTCATCTGTCAGGTATCTTCCTTCAACCTGCTCTATAAGAACCTTAAAATATGTATCATTATCTCCGGTAATTGTTTGCCTATTTAAATCCAGTCCATCTGAATCTGACTTATAATCAGATACAGATGTCTTCTCTAGCAATGACCATGCGATTGCGTGCTTTACCAAAGTGTATGGTTTATAATTAGTCCTGTGTTCTAATTCTTCAAAGATTTCCTGTGTTCTCTTTGATGTTTTTAATCTAAATATCATTTATTACACCTCAAAAAGTAATTGTTCGTAATAGTTGTTCTGTTTTCATTTTCATCATTAATTAACAGATACTCTTTTGAAACATATGGTTTTACTATCTTATAGTACTCCTCAGTTATTTCTTCATCCGTAGACAGAATAATTACCTGATCACTAATATTAGGGAAGAACTTCTGAGATTTCTCTTCTGTGATTTGCATCGATTCTCGCATACGGAGTATCAATAACAAAACGGAATATTCTGTCCTGATATTTCAATTATCGCCCAATATAATGCAAGTATAAAAATTTGACGCTCGCCCTTCGATAATCTATCTAATTCAATTTTTGTACAAAAGAAGAGGTTTTTGCCCAATTTTTACTTCCGTCACATTTTTCAAATCATTGATTGAATCGATATTCAGCAATTTAATTAATTTGCTTTTCTCCTTTTGTTCCTATCAGATTAGTAAATTCTGCATTTCCAAGATTTTTTATAGAGTTAACAACTCTCTTGCGCTATACTCTTCGTCCTGATAAAGATTGAAGTCAAAGTTTTTTCCTATCTCTATGTGCGTTATTAAATTATTCTTTCTATATATTGCCTTTTAACTTTTTAACAATTGACTTTTCAAGACTCTTGTGTATACTTTCACGGCCTTCTCCTCTAAAAACTGCTCCATCATTGCAGATATTCCAGAACTCAACTCGTAGACATGCTTATTTTGAGCATTTTCTTTTAACGATTGCATTGCTTTATCTCTGGTCTGTTCCTGAATCTGCAACTCCCTAGATAATTTCTTCTAATCTATGCTGTGTTTCATAGCTGACTATTTAATTCATCCTTTTTCTTTAAAATTTCGTTTTCTTTCCGAGCATAGCTGTTAACATCTTCTTCACTCATAGAGTTTTTAAGAATTCGATTTATCTCCGCAGTTCTTTCTGATGCAGCCCTTCTTTTGTTGACTATTTCTATCATTGCTGATGTATCGAAGTCTTCTAAAGCTGAAACAATGCCATTTACGCGTCCAATATCTTCCTTAGACAAATCAAACATCATTTCCATATCTTCTTGAAAAGTTCTTAGGTCTAAATGTGTTGAGCAGCTGTTCCATCAGAAGATCAACTTTTTTTCTTCTGGCACATCCCCTTTCAAAACTTCTGAAATTGTATTACGCTTTAATTTGCTTTGCACGTAATAAAAAATCTCTTCTTTTTCTTCAAAATCCAATTGAGACATAATAGGTTCTGTAAAATCTCTCAAAATATAAAATGGCATAAGACCTTCTACAAATAATTTGATGTTTGTAAGAGTCTCTATTTTTCACTTTTTTTCAGCTTGATTAAATTCTTCTTCTAACTTTTTCTTTTTCTTTTTGAGAAATTCCACCAGCATTTTTTTAAATGCAGTTGCTAACTCTGTAAGTTGCACATCTATATCTTCTAATTCCACTGATAAGTTATCTAATACAACTCTAATTGTTCTTTCTCTTCTTCCAGCAATTCTACTTGTTGTCTCGCTGTCTCATACACATCGTACGCAGTATCATCATCTGATGAATTATTTTTTGAAATATAACCGCGGGTGAATTTACGGATGATTTCAAACACATCCATTCCACATAGTGTAAAAACTGCATTTTTAACATAGGTGTTGTATGCACTGGTGAGAAAAACATTACAAACCTCTTCTCCGTCAAATAAAAAGAACTCAAATAGATCCGGAGGAACAATACTACGCAAATAGTTCTCAAAATATGATAATTCCTGATCGTTCAGTAGCTTTCCATCTCTTGCTACTGTGTATTCCTCTGTAAGCTTTTGATTGGTATAATCCCATTTTCTAGTTATTACAAAATTTCTTATTTCATGTTCTATCTTAAGTTGTAGAGTTATCTGCACTTCAGACTCAACAACATCCTGCTGAAATGCTTTTTGAATTTATTAAACCTTTATTTTGGAAATATAGTGATTATTTACACCTACATATCCATATGCCAACGGACCATATATGTTACCTTTAATCGCGGTAAAAAGCGATGTTTTTCCCTGCTCCATTTTTTTCCACCTATAAGAACAATATTCTCTCCTTATACGTTATCTCAAAATCAAATTCATTAGTACCCTCATAGGAGCTGAAATTATGTAATTTTACTTTATTGATTTTTCATTTTCAATCTCCTCTATTATTTCATAATGTAACCATTGTTGATTCAATAGCCTATCTATTCCATCTCTAAGTATTTTTTTGATTTGAATAGTTTTTATTTTGATAAACCGATAATAACAAATTGCGGATCAATTCTTCCGGAACATTATTTTGCTGTGCTAACGCTTCTAACTCATCAACCGTTTCAGAATCAATTAGTGGTTCCTTATAATCGTACCAAGGCAGCTTTTCTCCTGTTATTTCCTCATACAGTTCAACTAACACTCTACGTGACAAATCTAATTCTTGATCCCAAATCTCATCAATTGCCTTTAACTCATCTAAAGTAATCAGCTCATATTCCATTATCTGCTGCGTTTCAAGTAGTCTCTGAAGAATAAGTTTTCTCGCTCTCCAGTTAAAAGGGCCAAAGCCCATATTTCCCTGTTTATCACGATAAACTGTACCATTTCTTCTCTTCTTTTCACGGAATTCCTCGTTATCTCGAATACTCATGAGCCAACTTCTAAACTCAGCTAAAGGAATAAGCTCTCTGTGACCACTTTTTATAAATCCATTTAAAGACTTATCTTCCTTTACAACCGTACATACCCAGCAACCAAAACGAGAATTACCACAACTCTGAGTTTGCCCCCCTGCTTGCATCCCCGCAAATGGGCATTCTCCACTATCAGCATCAGCATAAAGCGCTACCAGTTCGCTATTGTCAGATCCCCAAGGTGTTCTTCCACCATCACATCTAAGCAGAACATCCCATACATCATCTGTTGTAAGTTCTACGATAGGATTATAAACATATGCATCCCTGTATAGTTTCATGTCGGTTAAGAAGTCTATTGGCAGCTCTCTTCCCTCGATTCTTCTCTTTCTTGCAATACTTTCAGCTTTTCTGACACCAAGAAGAACGATTACCTCTTTTCCTTCGTAATCAATGACTTTTTGATATATTCACCGCTAGGATTTATTTTTAATCTATCTGTACACCATCTGAATGTTCCGTTCATTCTTGGTGTCGGAAAATCTCTACCAATTACATTTGCCCAAAACGAATTGTTTGCCGGTGGTGTAACCATATCAGATTTGATTGGCAATCCATCTCTATATGCAGCCTGTCCCAATAAATCATTCATTTTACTTAAATATATTTTTATAAGTGGATTTTCAATCAAGGTATCTGACGATACAATATAGATATTCTTGTGCCTATCTTCCGGATCTAATTCCAACAGCATCTTGTACACAAGTTCGACCACAGTTGTAGAATCCTTTCCACCACTATATCCTATAACCCATGGTCTATCATCAGACTTGTAAACATACTTAATTTCTTCAATTAACTCCTCAAGCGTATTTTCGTTAAAATAACTATTCGCCATCTTTATCACCTCTTTGTTGAGCCACTTCGTTTAACAAACGCAAACTCAGCTCTTTTTTTGTGTCGTCCATTGTTTCAACGACATTTAATATCTGCTGTTCATAGCTGCTTTCCTCAGTGATAAGCATTTTTCTACCAATAAGTTCATCTAAAGAAATCTTGTATAAATCAGCTGCACCATGTAGAAAATCCACATCTGCTGCCGTGGTATTTCTTTCTATGTTACTCACTATTTGTTGAGACAAATTTAGAGCGTCTGCTAATTGTTTTTGTGTGTATCCATGTTTCTTCCTTAATTCAGATAATCTGCTTCCAATTTCCATAGAAACGCCCACCTTTCCAATTGTTTATTGTACTATAATCGTTTTGTTTTCACAATAAAAATTTGTATTCTAACACTTGATTAACAATATATTTGTATTATAATAAAAATACAAGTATTCTGTTAGTTCAAAAATAAAAAAAGGAGGATTTAAACAATGTTTATTTGTAAAATATGTGATAAAGAATATGATGAAAACATGCGTTATAGTCGTGATTCCAGATACTGCAAGAAATGCGGAGAAGAGCGAACTCGATATCTATCTTATAGGCGTAATACATTATCTTCATTACGTTCTATGCCTCTTGAAGCAAAGATAATTCAAACTAAGTTTCTTATTAAACAGGCTGTTATAACATTTGGAGAAGATCACTGCTACATATCTTATTCAGGCGGTAAAGACTCTACCGTGCTATCCCATATCACAAAACAGTTATACCCAAATATTCTGCATTTATTTGCCAATACCACTAATGAATATCCGGAAACCTTAAAGCATATCCAATGGGAAATCATGGAAAACCATACAAACATCACAATTGTCTATCCTATAGACTCAAAAGGGAAATGTGGAATTTTAAAAAAGTTGTAGAACGCTATGGCTACCCAATGTTCTCTAAACGTGTTTCAAATGCCATCAGAACCTACCAACACGCAAAAACACCCTCGCACCAAACAAAAACTCTATCGACTACATTGAATGTAATTTCAAGAAATATCAAAAATATATGGAGTTACATATTTCTGATAAATGCTGTGATAAGCTCAAAAAGAGCCACTTCGCCGCAAAAAGCAAAAAGAATTAGGGATGCAATGCGTTATTTTAGGAATTTTAGCATCCGAAAAGTTACCCACGTGAAAAGGCCTGGCTTGAATATGGCTGTAATGTTTTTATAAATTCAAAGACAACCAATGTAAGCCTCTCTCTTTTGGACTGATGAAGATATTAATGACTATATCAAAAATATAACGTTAAGATTCCTGATTTATACCATATGGGTTTATAAAAGAAATGGTTGTATGTTTTTGTGGGTTCGGAGTTCATCTTGAAAATCCAGAATCCAATCGTTTTCAAAAAGCTGAAAGAAACCCACCCCAAACAATATGCCTATTTTTATAGAAAAATTTTTGCCGATATGATGTTGCAATTTGATGTAGTTGTGTAGAATCTCTATGAAAGAGAAGAGACTGACAATATTTTTGTTTTTTCTTCTCTCTTATCTTAAAAAGAGTAGCTTCAATAGTATTATTTGCCGGTAACTTTTTAATCGTCAAAATAAGTACAACTAGAGTAAAAAGTGTCAAAACCCTTTTACTTAAAAAGAGTC